>Ga0187870_1001129_pt1 | contig 25985 bp, 17 predicted proteins | sample June2016WEW_13_1_3_FD_132974 | JGI IMG/M metagenome (GOLD analysis project Ga0187870, IMG submission 132974) | Peatland microbial communities from SPRUCE experiment site at the Marcell Experimental Forest, Minnesota, USA - June2016WEW_13_150 | ecosystem: Environmental > Terrestrial > Soil >... | reverse complement strand
TCGTCGATCAACTGGCGGCGCTCCATCACCTACGGCATCGGCGTCCTCCGCACGACGATGCAGTACCGGCTCGCGCGGATGAAGCTGCGCAGCTACCCCTACCTCGAGGTGACCCCGCTCGCGCAGGGCGACAAGGCGGGCTAGCGGGCGCGGGAGGAACTCCCGGCCCCGACGTCAGGCAGCCGTTCACGGCCGGAAACAGGGACCAGCGCGCCCCGGAACACGTGGCTCGGAACGCGCACCAGAGTCAAGCTGGCGTCCGGAGCGCCTTTCCCGGCCGCTTCTTCTCGTCGGGAAATTCCGTCGGAACCGAAGTCCCCTTGGTCCCGCGATCGTCGTCACCCTCGACCAGTCGCGCGCGGTGGAGTTGGACGCCGAGACGATGGGCCAACTCGCTGAGAGGGGCCTGACGCGCAACATGAGGTTGCGGCAGGACACATGGCGGGATCGACCCCGGCCCGGTCACGTGACCAAAGGGAAGAGCCCGATCGTGCCCGGGCCCGCGTGGGCGCCGATGACCGGTCCGATGTAGGCGACGAGTGTCTTGGACCGGGGGAAGACCGGGGCCAGCAGTTCGAGCACGACATCGAGGTCGTCGGCGTCGGCGTGGCCGACGGCCAACCGCTTCAACGGCCCCTTCTCCACCACTTTCGCGATGATGTACTCGAGCGAACGGATCCGCGTGCGCTGGCGGGACTCGGCCTCGACGACGCCCGCTCGCACGGTGATCACCGGCTTGATCGACAGCACCGAGCCGAAGAATGCCTGGGCGTTGCCGATCCGACCACCCCGGCGCAAGTACTCGAGCGTGTCGAGGGCGCCGAAGACGAAGACCTTCTCGACCTCGGCTGCGACCGTGGTCACCGTGCGCGCCAGGTCCGCGCCCGATTCGACGAGGTCGGCCGCCTCCAGGACGAGCAGCCCCTCGGCGAGGGAGGCGGCGAGCGAATCGATGACGACGACGGGGAACTTCCCTTCGAACTCTTCCGCGCCGATGCGGGCCGCCTGGTAGGTGCCGGAAAGCCCCGATGAGATCGTGACGCAGACGACTCCGGCACAGCCGTCGTCGGCCGCGGCGGCGAAGGCGTCGTGGAACGCGCCGGGCGCGGGAGCGGAGGTCTCGGCGAGGGACTCGGATTGCCGGGCGAGCTTCCAGAACTCCTCGGCGGAGATCCCCCTCAGCCTGGCGGCGTCTGTGTCGCCGAGCCGGACGTCGAGGGGCACGACGGTGATCCCATGTTCGGCGAGGAGCGTGGCGGGAAGGTCGCCCGCGTTGTCAGTAACGATGCGGATCGGTCTCACGGCCTCCCTTTACGGGTCCCGAATGATGGCGCGCGTCCCGGCGGGAAGTCTGCCAGCTGTGGCGCGTCGCCGCTGCGGCGTGACCACACGAACGGGGGCGCGCACAACTAGGGCACCAGGGCCCCTCCACCGCCATGAGCAGCGACGATTCTCAGCCGGACTGCCACATATGCCCGCCAACTGCGGAACTCGGGCTAGACGTCGGACAGGTATCTGCGCAGCTCCCAAGTCGTCACCTGGGCCCGGTACGACTGTGCTTCAGCCCGGCGACCGTCGACCATCCGCGCGAGCAGCTGCGCGTCGAAGGCGTCGACGAGGACATCGTCGTCGAGCAGGGCATCGAGCGCCTCATCGAGGTCCCGTGGGAGGAGCTGGGCCGAGATCTTCGTCACCGTCGCGGGGTCGTAGCCTCCGACGTCCTCGTCGAAGGCCGGGCCCGGGTCGAGCCCGCGGGCCAGCCCGTCAGCAGCCGTGACGACCAGCCCGCCGAGCAGGAGATAGGGATTCGCCGCCGGGTCCGCGACCCGGTACTCGACGCTCGGGCGCTGCTCCGTGGAGGAGCTCACCCGGAGCACGGCATTGCGGCTCTGGTGCCCCCACACCACGGCACTGGGTGCTTCAGGCCCGTCGTGGAGGCGCTTGTAGGAGTTGACATTCGCCGCGGCGAGGGCGGTGAGGGCGCGGGCGTGGAGGAGCTGGCCGCCGACGAACGCCCTCCCGCTCTCGTCGAGCTGCCCGCTGTGGTCGAACAGCGCTCCCCGGACGTGCTGATGGAGGTGCAGTCCCGACCCCGGCTGTCCGGTGATCGGCCGGGCCATGAAGGTGACCGTCACCCCGTGCTCGGCGGCGACGTGGCGCAGCACCGCCTTGGCGAGCAGGAGCGCATCCGCCAGGGCGACCGACGGCATGGCCGCGAGGTCGATCTCGTACTGGCCCGGCCCCGCCTCGAGATGAGCGCCGACGACCTCCACGCCGAGTCCGCCGAGTACGTCGACCGCGGCGGTGGTCACCGCCGACCCGATCCCTGCCAGGTCGGCGAAGTAGCCGCCGGCGTCGATCGCCCTGCCCTTGTCGCCGAGCAGGTAGAACTCGAGCTCGGCCGCGACCTCGAAGTTCTCACCCAGCTCGCCATGGCGGGAGACGATCTCGGCGAGCGCGGCGCGCGGGTCGGCGAGACAGGGCTGACCGTCCCGGGTCGTGACGGTGCAGGTGGCCCTGACCTCTCCGTCGAATTCCACGAATGTGGACGGATCCGGCTTGAGCAGCATGTCGAATTCGAGGTGGCGGCTGCGGCCCTCGAGCGCCGAGCCGTCGAACAGCACACCCGACTCGACCGCCTCCTCCAGCCGGCTGGCCGGCAACAGCACCGCATGCGAACCGCCGAAGACGTCGACGAAGATGAGGCGGGCCCACCGCGAACCCGTCAGGGGCGAATGCTCGTTCTTACCCGGCTTCGCATTCATCGGATAGCCGACACGATCAGGATCACGGCGACCACTGCGATGAATGCGAGCGCGATGAGCCCCGCGTAGCCCCACAGCCGCTTCGCCGAACCGGCTGCGGCCATTCCCCCGATCGCAGGTTCGGGTGAGAGGTCGTAGCGCTGCGGGTCGAGCGAGTCGAGGTGGTCCAGATCCTTCGACAGCTCTGTCGTCGACTGGTACCGGTCCCCGGGCGACCGGCGCATGGCGTGGAGCACGACCGCCTCCAGGGAGGGCGGCACTTCGGGCCGGAGATCGCGGATCCGCTTCGGCTTCCCCTGCAGGTGCCCGGCCATGACCGCCATCGCGTTGTCCCCCTGGAACGGAGTCTCACCGGCAAGCATCTCGTACATCATCACTCCCCAGGCGTAGATGTCACTCCGGGCGTCACCTCGTTCGCCCTGGACCTGTTCCGGACTCATGTAGTCCGGGGTGCCCATCCCCTCCGAAAGGTGCTTCCAGGTGAGCCGCCGGGCGCCGTCGAGGCGGGCGGTGCCGAAGTCGGAGATCTTGAGCCGTCCCTCCTTGTCGAGGAGCACATTCTCCGGCTTCAGGTCCCGGTGCACGACGCCGTGACGGTGAAGGTAGTTCAGCGCTTCGGCGAGCTGGCGTCCCCAGTCAACGGCCTGGTCGATATCCACCCGGTGGCCCCGGCCCTGGACCCGGTTGCGGAATGGCTCGCCCTCGATGTACTCGAGCGCGAGGTAGGGCTCGGTCCGACGATCGCCCGGGTCAACTCCACGCTGGATGCCGGGATGGTCGAGATGGTTCACAACTCGCGCCTCGCGCTGGTAGCGGCTGAACAGTCCCGGATCGGCAAACAGGCCCGGGTTCGGCATCTTCAACACGACTGTCACACCCGTGCGACGGTTGGTGGCCTTGTAGGTTTCGGCGTAGGCGCCGGCGCCCAGCAGTTCGACGATCTCGTAGTCGTCAACCACGTCACCGGGTCGGAAGCGCGCCATCGTCAACCTCGCCGGAAGACTGACCAGCGGGCACCCGCAGCTGGCGCCGCGCAGCCTGTCGTCACCTTGACGACGATGATCGTGACGTTATCAGGCGACCCAGCGGCGACCGCCAGCTCGACCAGCTGCTCAGCGGCATCGACGGCGGTCGGTGCCGCTGGCGTTCCCACGGCCCCGGCGCGCGCGGCGATCTCATGGTTCGCGACGACATCCCAGAGCCCGTCGGAGCACAGGACGAAGACGTCTCCCACATCGGTGTCCGTCCTGACGACGTCCACCTGCACAGTCGGCTCGACGCCGAACACCCGCGTCAGCTGCGAGCGTCCGGGGTGCTTTGCCGCCTGCTCGGGGCTCAGCAGCCCCATTCGGAGCATCTCGCCCACCCGGGAGTGGTCGGCGGTCATCTGCACGCAGGATCCCCGGCGCACGCGATAGCAGCGACTGTCGCCCACGTGGGCAATCACCGCTTGGCGTCCGGCAAGCGTGAGCGCCGTGAAGGTGGTCGCCATGCCCCGGCGCCTCCCCTCGAGGGCAGCCTCGAAGACTGCGACATTGGCCGCCCTCGCCACCGCGCGGATCCCCTGGGGGGCTGGACGCGGGTCGGGCGTCGTCCAGGTGGCGAGGGCCGTTTCGACCGCCGTTCGGCTTGCGACCTCCCCTGCGGCGTGGCCCCCGAGTCCGTCGCACACGACGAACAGTGGCCCGCGGTCCCATTCCTCGTCCAGAGTTGTCGGCGCGTACGCTCCCGCGAAATCCTCGTTGTTGGGTCGCACGTCCCCGGATTCGGAACGCAGCGCCCAGGAGAACCTGCCGAGGGATCCGTGGGCCCGGAGCGGTCCGTTGCCCGAGAGCTCCCTCACCTCCGAATCGGCGACAAACTCTCCCCCGCTCAACTTGTCCCCCAGTCCCAAGTCACGCGACCGAATGACCTTCGGGGCGAATAACCTGCCGAGTCGTGGCCAAGTCTCGGAAGCGCAGCAGGCGTCCCGCGAGCCCGCCGCGAGGCGTCCCGCGTCGCGAGCCGAACGCGACGTCGACGAGTCGTACCCGCCGAAGGGGATTCGACCCGTCGCAACCCTTCCAGGTCGGTCGGAGGCCATCGGCTCCACTGCTGCTCCTGGTGATCGGCCTGATGTGGGTGGCCGCTGGGCTCACGACCCTGTTCGTCCTGACTGCCGGCTGGAGGTTCATTCCGGCCGTCTTCTTCGTGGGGATAGGCCTTTACTACGTGCGGGGAGCGAGCGCCACCATCCTGCGCCACGAGCGACGCCGGAAGAGCTGAACCCATCGACCAGCGCCTCCTCACCGCGCGAACTCAGTTCATCGCCACCGCAGTCTGCCTCCGCTCCGAGACGACCGCCTGCGCGGTCTTCCGATGTGGGTTCACGGCAGCCCAGATGAACCCGATGAGCGCCCAGACTGCGACGATGGCGATCGCCTTGTAGGCGTCGCCCGGTGTCGTACCGGATCCTGACAGGGCGATGTATACGACGCCAGCCATCTCGAGCACGTTCAAGGTCAAGCCGAGCGCCGGAATCCCCAGGTGCTTGACGATGTGACGATCATGTCGGCTGGCGAAGGCCACCAGCGAGATGCCGCAGGTTGCGCCGTAGACGAGGAACGTCCCGAGGTTGGAGGCGAGCGTGATCTGCGTGAGGTTGTCCACCTGGTGAGGATCGGCGCCGAAAACGCCGAGACCCGCCGATATCAGCGTGAGGACTAGGACCCCGCCGTAGGGACTGGCGTATCGCCCGTGGAGTAATCCGAGCACCGCGGGCATTTCCTTGTCCCTCGACATCGAGTACGTGATCCGCACGGCGGTGTTCAGGCTGGCAAGCGCAGTTCCGAGCAGCGCGAGAAGGACCGTGAACGCGACAAGCACGGCGAGTGCCTGCCCGCTGTTGCCCAGGTAGTGGTTACCGACGGTCTTGATCATGTCTCCGATCGGCGCCGCGTCGGTGGACGCCGCCGCGTACCCGTGAGCAAGCGTCTTGCCCGCCCCGGTCGTCAAGGTGGCGCCACCGATCGCAAGGTTCGCCGCGAAGTACTCGAACAGGTAGCAGACCCCACCTTGGATCAGGAGGCTAATCAGGACGCCGCGCTTGATGTCCCGGTGGGGGTTGACCGCCTCCGACCCGAGCGCCGTGACGGACTCGAAGCCGACCAGCAGCAGTATGGCGATGGTCGACTGGTAGAGCATGTCGATGACGTTGTGCGGGATGATCACATGGAGCGCGTCGGCTCTCTCGAATCCCCCAGGCGCCTGACCATGGGCGAGCCGGAACCAGACAAAGGCGACACTCACCAGCAGCAGGCAGGTGATCTGGATCACGTTGACCGCGATCGAGGTCATCGTCGACCCGCTGATGCCCCGGTAGGCGATGTAGCCCACGATGCAGGCAAAGGCGACGGCCACGACCCCGAGCGGCAGATACGACAACGTGTGATGGAAGATCGCCGAGTACAGGTAGCCGAACAGTGTCGCCGTGTAGGCCACCATGATCCCTGGGTAGATCCAGTAGTAAAGGTGGCTGATCCAGCCGACACTCAGCTTGGCGAAGCGCGCGTACCGCTGGTGAGACGGACGCTCCTTGTCGAGGAAGGCGGCCTCGGCGAAGTAGTAGCTCGAACCGGTCCCGGCATCCGGATAGATCCGGGCTAGCTCCGCGTAGCTGTACGCGGTCAACATCGCCAGGACGAGGGCGAGAAGCAACCCGGCCCACATGCCGTCCGCTGTCGAGGTCCCGTGACGAGAGAGCGCGGCCTGAGTCTCGAACGTCGTCCAGAGGAAGGCGCCCGGCGCGATCAGCGCCATCGCATTGACCGTTACCCCCGTCAACGTGAGACTTCGCCGCATTGCGCCCACGTTGGCATCAGTCATGAACCCGGCTCTCCTTACTTGTCGCGCCCCAGCAGCAAGCAGGGCCGGTGTGAGATCACCAGTCCCCTTGTGGCGAACATAAGCCTTCCGCGTTGCCCCGCCGTATCAGGAGTGTGAACGCAGAGTTACTTCCGCGAGCGGACAGACCGCGCAAGAGCACGCGTCGCGTGATACCGCACGCCTACTGCGACGAGCTTGCTGACGGTCACGCCGGACACGTGCATCGACGGTGCACGCGAGTTAGCGCCCCCTCCTAACGTCGGCCGCCGGGAGGACCTCGGTACCGCGCGCGGTGGCAGCCGTGAGCGCTGCCGCCGATGGCAAGACGACTGCGATGGCGAGACAGGGAACTCTCCCGTCGATCGCCCAAGCCCCGGCCATTCCCTAAGCGAACAGAAATGCCGGATGGTCCGGGTGGTCGGCAAGGTCTCGAGACAACGATGACCAAGCGCTGCCACATGATCTCCTACGCCTTGGGTTCGTTGTCGCGTCATCGTATGCTGGGCGTTTCAACACGGAGTGGTGCCGCCGTGAGGAAGCCAACAGGCCAGCAACGAGGAGGAGGGAGATGCTCTCGAGCCTCTTGCGGAGGGGCGGCGTCCCCCTCGAAGCGCTGAGCCTCGGCGTGATGGGGTTGCTCGTTAGCGGCTCTTTAGGCGTAGCAACGACCAGATCCGTATCCGCATCGCCGCCCCGAGACAGTCCAGCGGCGACCGTCGCCTCCTCGACGGGACCGAAGTTCCCCGGCACGAGTTGCCCTTCGTTCCCGGCGAACAATGTCCTCAACACTCCGATTACGGACCTTCCTGTCAACCGGGACAGTGCGAAATGGCTTGCCTCCATGGATTCCTCCACCGCCTACCTGCACCCTGACTACGGGCCGTCGGGCAACACGAACAACCCGTACGGCATTCCCTTTCTCGTGGTGAGCCCGCGTCAGCCATCGGTTCATGTCAGTTTCGAATATGCGGACCAAAGCAACACGGGCCGCTACCCGTTCTCTTCGTCGACCCCGATCGAAGGCGGAAGGAACTCCTCCGGAGACCGCCATGCCCTGATGGTGAATCCATCGACTTGCAAGCTGTACGAGCTGTGGGACGCGTACTACAGGCCGAACGGCCAATCGACTGCGGGATCGGGTGCCATCTGGAGCCTTGAGTCCAATGCTTTGAGACCGGCAGGCTGGACCTCGGCGGATGCAGCGGGTCTTCCCATCGCGCCTCTGCTGGTGCAGTACGCGGAGGTGAAGGCTGGGACACTCGATCACGCGATCCGCTTCACAGCCGATTGCACGCAGCGTTCGTACTTGTGGCCCGCACGCCACGAGGCGGGACAGGCGAACAGTGATTGTCCCCCGATGGGCGCGCGCTTCAGACTGAACGCGAGTTTTTCGTTGCCGGCGTCAAAGTGCTCGGCGATGTGCCAAACCGTGATCAGGACAATGAAGACTTACGGCCTCATTCTCGCGGACAACGGCAGCAACTGGTATTTCCAGGGAGATGCCAGTATGTCCTGGACTTACACGGAGGTCGATCAGCTGAAACTGATCCCCGCCTCGCAGTTCGTGGCGGTGGACGAGTCGTGCCTCATGGTGAGTCCCGATTCGGGCGAGGCATACCAGCCGGGGACAGCTGCCCACCGGGTTCACTGCCGCTGAGCCTGGCCCGCAACCTTACGGCCTGGCCGGTATGCCCTCTTGAGGGTTGTTACCGGGCCGCGACCAGCGACGACGATCAAAGGTGATTCGGGCTTCGGGGTTGTTCATCCTGGCGCCAGTCGAACCTTGAAGAGGCAACTGCGCTTTCCGTTCCGGCGACGGCGAGCCGACCCGAGGGGTGGGCCGAGGGACCGCGTGTGCCGCGATTCTGTACTTGGCCGCGAGGTGGCCTTGACGCTCGGCAACCCGCGTGCGTTGCGGTTTAACCCGCCCACCATGCATGGATTTGTGATCTTCGCTTATGGCCCGTACGACGAACATTCATTCGCCAACACGGTCTCAAGACTTCAACGCCCATACTCCTTCGCTTTCTACTCTGTCGGCTCGGGCGTGTGGACCGATCTTGTCGTGAGCGCAAGCATCGCCAGCCGGATTGATTGGGTGGTGGCAATACCGATGTGGGGCAGAAGAGGACAGTCTCACCGAATCCCACTGGGGACGGCACCCACACACCTATTCCCAACTTGCCTCGTCGTCCTTGTCAACGACGACAATCTGCCGCTCGTTGATCACGCGTGCCAGAGAATTGAATTGACGCCACATCAATAAGCCACTTAGCTTGGGCTGACGCAGAACACCAGAGGATGCGGCGGGGGTTCACCATACTCTGCTGCTTGCAAAGGTCCTCGTCACACACCCTAATGAGGAGACTGATATGACTCTTCGGCGCTTGCTTTACGTCTTCGTTCTGGTCCTGCTCGGCAGCGCCTGGCTCCCCCTCGCGAGTGCCCAGGCGGCGACGAGTGGAGGCTCCACGCCGCCGCTCATTGCCGCGTGGGACGGCTCTGCCAACGTGTGGGCCAAGCAGGGCAGCCTGACCGCGGCGTGGACGGAGGAATACGGCCCTTCCACTCCTTACTTCGCCGTCGCGAGTGACCCGACGAACGGCCCCCTGATCGCCGTGATCGACAGCAGTGGGAACGTGTGGGCTAAGGAAGGTAGCCTGACGGCTCCGTGGGTGGAGGAATTCAGCGGGGCCGAGAGCGCCACCGGGTCAGTTTCCGTCGCGAGTGACCCGACGAACGGCCCCCTTATCGCCGTGATCGACACCCACGGGAACGTGTGGGCCAAGGAAGGTAGCCTGACGGCTCCGTGGGTGGAGGAATACAGCGGGGCGAGTGTTGCGGCCGGAGATGTGGCCGTCGCGAGTGATGCCACGAACGGTCCCCTCATCGCTGTGCTGGAGGAGAACGACAACGTTTGGGCCAAGGAGGGCAGCCTGACCTCGCCGACGTGGGTGGAGGAATACGCTGATGCTATTGCAGTGGCCGTCGCGAGCGACCCCACGAACGGTCCCCTCATCGCTGTGTTCGATGACAGCAACGGCAACGTGTACGCCAAGGAAGGCAGCCTGACCTCGCCGACGTGGGTGGAGGAATACGCCACGGCCGCTCCCTTCCTCGCCGTCGCGAGTGATGCCACGAACGGTCCCCTCATCGTCGTGTCCGACAGGAACAACGACAACCTCTACGCCAAGGAAGGCAGCCTGACCTCGGCATGGGTGGAGGAAGTCGCCAGTGGCACTGTTTACTTCGCCGTCGCGAGCGACCCGACGAACGGTCCGCTCGTCGCTGAATTCGACGGCAGCAACGTGTGGGCCAAGGAAGGCAGCCTGACGGCGGCCTGGACGGAGGAACGCACCATCGCCACTCCTTTCCTCGCCGTCGCCGGTTGACCTGATTTCATAGACCCCTGCGCCAACCGAGTATCAAGAGTCTCCTGGTGCTCGGTTGGCGCTGGGCGTTGTCAAGGGCTTCTTTCATCGTGCCGGACACGAACCGCCCGGCCAGCCAGACGACCGCCGCGCGGCGCGACGAGCACGGCGACGAACCTGGGTTGTCCCGATGCAAGTTGGCGCGGACCGCCGCCTGAACGTCAAGTTCGCTGGTCCCTCTCCAATACCTCCTCGTCCACCGCGACGACCCGCTCCGGAGCGACGATGAGGGCCGGAGCGGCGAATCGATGAGCGTTTTGGGGCCGAAGAAGATCTGGCGCAACTCAACCGGCGCGGAAGGCAATGACCCGGTTCGAGGAGGCCGCGAGCAGCAGACCGTCGCCGACGCTCGGGGTGGGGAAGTGGTTGAGGACAGGTAGGCCGATGGTGGCTTGCTGGCGAATGGCTCCCGTGGCCGGATCGAGTCCGTAGAGCACGCCATCTTGTCCAATGGTCCACACGAGACCGGCGGCGACGATCGGGGGGCCGCCGCCGCTGCTCGAACTCCACAGGATGCGCAGCGAGGGCGGTGATTGGGTGACCCGCAGCGCGACGGTGCCGCTCAGACAGGGCAGGTAGACGGTCATGCCCACGACGGCGCTGCCACCGTCGATGTCGGCGGCGCACGCGCCACCGAGACTCGTCTCCTGGTGGCCGATGCCGCCGAGGTGTGCTCCGTCCAGCAAGTAGACGATGCGCGACTTGCCCGTGAGCACGACCTGGCCGCTCGCGAGCAAGATCGGCGCCGTGCTCATGTCGAGGTCCTGGGCGTTGTTAGACGGCCACGTCGTCGGAGCGAAGTACTGCAACAGGTGCATCGAGGGCGAGAGCTCCAGGACCGAGTCACTGTCGTCGTACGGCTGACTCGACGAGTAGACCGAGCCGTTTCCCGCGCTGACCCAGACGTCGCCGCTGGCATCGACGACCGGCGCCGCGCCGCCCATCCAGATCGCCCCCTGGCGTTCGCCCGGGGCGCTGTCGACCGTGAAGTACTCGCTGTTCGCGCCGTTCTCACTGACCGAGACCACCCGGCCGCGATAGGTGGAGCAGTCGCCGTCGTTCCCACCCATACCGAAGACGACCCGACCATCGTCGAGGGTGAGACCGGTCCGCTGCAGAAGAGCGGCCGGGTGGGCGCCGGGTGGATCGACGACGCGCTGCATCTCGAGCGCCCCGGACGTCGTGTTGAGGCCGACCAGCACGTGGGCCGGCCGTGCGTTCCTCAGCTCATCGGCGACGACGAAGATTTCGTTCCTCGTTGGGTCGATGACCGGCGTGCCGGTGATGCCAACCGAAGGGGAGATGTCCCCGCAGGGCACCAGTGACGACGGGACGGGACGGGCGAGGTGCCTCACCCACACGACGCGGCCGGAGGTCGACGACAGCGCGTAGACGGAGTCGTCTTCCGTCGCGACGTAGACGTTGTGCGAAAAGACCAGCGGTTCGCCGTAGAGCAGACCGTCGAGCGTGGGCGACATCCAGGCCGCGTGCACCGTGTCGACCGATTTCACGCTCAGTGACAGGCCTGATCCCGCGGGGTCACCGTGGTACACCGTCCAGTTGCTCGAGGCGTCGCCCGCGAGGGAATTCGCTCGGGCACTCGGTCCACCGATGATTGAGGTCACAATGAGGACGAGCGCGGCCCACGTGACGACAACCCGACCAGTCGCCATGGGAGTGCGACAGCGTGACAGTCGTGCGATGCGCGAATCCTAACGAGCGTGAACTACCGTGAGAAACCTTTCGTGTCCTTCGGTAGAGCACGCGGGCGACGTGGCGGCGCGACGCTCCGACGGACGCGTTCGGCCGTGCTTGAGCCACTTCGCACGTAGTCGAGTCGTGCGTCTGCTGGAGCGAGAAGACATTCCCGTTTTGGTCACGCCCGTCGACTGTCTAAGGGAGCTCGGCTGGGAACTCGGCTCATCGTTTGCGGTACTCGTCGTGTTTTCGGTCATCGGGCGCGCCTGACCCTCTGTGACCTTTGCCTGAAGCGAGAAATCCAAGACGATTCTTGTGAGGATCGGGGTCGATCGAGAACGGGAGTTCGCGTCGAGGAGGTGACGTCACCGAATCCCCGACTGGCGATTGCCGGCCAGGAGACAGCGGCAGGGTCGAAGTGCCATCGGCTCATTGGCACGGTGGGGGGCGGGTGGTCCAATCAGTTTGGAAGTGGCCGGTCGCGCTGGTATGGCCAGGCATCTAGTGCGAGAGCGGTGCGAAAGGAACGTACGAGCGCCGTCCGCGGGGTTCTCAAGACAACACCGACCTAGCCATAAACATAAGCTGGGCAAGCATGGCTGCTGGGGTCGAGAAATGCACTTTCGTGAGATCGGCGCGTTCCTCCGTCGTCTTTCTCTCCCCATCTCTGTTGTGAGTTGAGAAGATGATCCGCGTTCTGTTTGGGCGTTTTCGCCACGGGATCATCGGGTCGAGCATCGTCGTGTTCGTCGCGGGACCCGTGTTGCTCACCAACCGGGGACTCAACATCGACTTCACCAATGACCTCTGGTTCGGCCACGTCCAAGCCAGCACGATCGGGTCCGGAATCTTCCCTTCGTATTTCCTGAACACGTTTGGAACCGTCGCGTCCGGGGTGTTCGACCCTCACTTCGCCTTCTATGGGGGGACCCTTTACGCGCTGCTCGGAGAGCTCGCGCGCGTGCTTGGTGGCGACGTCGTCGTGGCTTTCGACGTACTGGCGGTCGGATTCATCGCCTTTGCGTACTTCGGGCTCTACTGGATCTCTCGGCAGTTCAGCATCTCTCCTGGCTACTCGCACGCTGTCCCGATCGCGTACGTAACAAGCGCCTACTACATCACCATCCTTTACGGCCGGGGCGATGTGGCGGAGTTCGCGGCTGTCTCAGTTCTTCCCATGGTTCTTGCAGCTGGTCTTGCACTGCTGCGGGAGCCGTACTGGTCGCCGAAGACGACCGTGCTGTTCGCTACGGCACTCGTGATCTTCACGGGGAGCCACGACATCTCACTCGTCTGGGGAACCTCGCTCGTCGCGGTTCTCCTCGTGCTCCTCCTCGTCGTCGTCCGCCCTTCGGTCGCCTGGAGACGCGTCATCCGCGTCGCCGTGGTCGCGGTTCCAGCCGTCATGCTCAACGGTTGGTTCCTTGTTCCCGATCTCCTCTACGGCCACGACACGATGATCGCCGCAAAGTCGACGGGCGTGATCGCACTGTTCTTCGACTCGTTCCCGCTGCTACTCAATCCCTTGCGCGCCGTGCCGGCTGCATCCGGGACACCAGCGTTGTTCGTCCAGATACCGGTCTGGATGCTTCTCTGGGCGCTCGCCGTCGGCGGCGCGGCGGTCGCATCGTCGCGATCTCGCTCCCTGCGACGACCGTTTCTCGTGCTGGTCGTCATGTTCGGCTTCGTCCTCGGGCTCATCACCATCCCAGGAGTTTGGCGCTCAATACCCAGACCGTGGTTGTACATTCAGTTTCCCTACCGGCTCAACACCTACCTGGCCCTGATCGTCTCGGCGCTTGTCGGCGTTGCGGTCCTTGTCGCTCAGCGAATGCCGACGGCTGCCCCGGATACCGGTCGGTTGCTGCGGCTCGTCGTGCGAGCGTCGCTCGGGGCCGTATGTGCGATAAGCCTTGCCCTCTGCGCATGGCAGCTGTGGATTCCCCGAACGCTCGCGTACCCCGCCATCTCTGACGGCCTTCATGTCACGGGCTATGCCAACCGCTATGACGCGATGACATCCATTGACACGGTGCCGACGTCCTGGGACTCGCCACTTGACTACGCAAACACCTCCGGACCGATCATTTCCGTCAGCCCAGGGTGCGAACTCACCATCGACCCTAAGACGATCGACAACCACGGTGACTCCGTGACCACGGTCGTTCAGGCTCCACTGGGAAGCGGACCTCTCGGAACGAACATCGTGGCCGGACCGTATCTCGTGTCCATCGGGGGCGACGTCGTGCGAGTCGGCACGAGCCCAGACGGTTTTGCCGTTGTCCAGCGACGCGAACCCGGTACTGAGTCTGGAAACGCCATGATCAAAGGATGGGCCTTAGATGACCAGAAGCTAGAGCCCGCGAAGGAAGTGTTGGCAGTGAGGGGAGACCGAGTCATCGCGGTGACGAGACCCGATATCTACCGCGCCGACGTTGCTAAGTACTTCGCCTCCAAGACGACAGCTTATAGTGGTTTCTTGCTAAAAGTTCCCGCGCATATGATTCAGCATCATCTCCAGATCTATACATTAAATTTAGATGGCACGGTGTCGAGACTTAATGGCCTTTCAACAAATTGCGTTTCGCCCATCGAACTTGGCAGAACCTTGCAATTCCTGCGCGGCGAAAACGGAATGTTGTATCGGGTTCAAGCGAGTAGCAGGTCTAATGGCTACGTCGAGGAGGTCGAGCTACCGGTATTGATCACGGTCAACACCGCCCGAAGTCTTGGGGTTGTGGCCGGACGGGTTTCGAGCACTGTCGGCGCGGTCCTGATCGTCGGCTTGGCCCTCTACCTCGCCTCAGCAGCCAGAAGAAGACGAACGCTACGTCGCTCGGATCGCCTTCGCCCGTAGGGATGCTGGAGCACGAGCGTTCGCAGCAAACGGCGGGCAATGGTTGTCGGCGCGCATCCCCTTCCAGTCGTTTCGGGGCGATGCGCCCTCCGGCGGATCGGGCCTTCGGAATCCGGGGACGGAGCCCCCAGAGGTGCGCAGAAACGCGCGGTCCTGTTGAGTTGACGATGTCAGCGACAGAGCCGGGTTCTGCTCGCCCCCCTTCCCCGTTCAGCGCGTGGTTGCTCTGTCGTGGGTGAGTGCACCGGCACCTCCGTCCGCCCGGGAACGACTTGGCGGAGCGAAGAGCGTCGGCCGGCAGCGGGTGCGCTCCCCGTGACACAGCACCCCACCGCCTCAGTGTTTCTTGCGCAGCGACGCCTGTCGTTCAAAGTCGAGAGAGCGGGTTTGGCGGGAACGGTCGGCTGCTCTGGCAGCGAGCTGCGCATGCGTCGTGTCGAACAGAACTTCTGCGGCTGAGGAGGCTTGATGAGGTTCGAAGGGGCGAGGTTGCCCGAGGTGCTGGCAGTGCGAGCGGTTGTAGCGGAAGACCTGGGCAGTCGGCTGCTCTGAGCGTCGGCGTGGCAAGTGACGCTCGGGCTGTCGCGTGCACATCTCTGAACGCTGCTCGCCGAGGGTCGCGTCGTGAGTGTGAAGGTCGGTTGGCGAGTGGCATCCGCCGAGTTGATCTCGTCGCGTTCGCCGTGGGGATCGGCGGGTGATGCAGTGCTTTGCTCAGCTCCCCCACAGGGCTGCGCTCATCGCTTGCGCGGCTTGCTCGCTCTGCGGATCGAGGATGTGGCCGTAGACGTCGGCCGTGATGCGAATCGAGGAGTGCCCGAGGAACCGGGAGACGACCTCCAAGGGCACGCCTTGTGCGAGGAGGATCGAGGCGCAGGAGTGCCGGAGCTCGTGGGGACGCCAACCGGAAAGACCCGCCTTCGTCGTGACCCGGTCGAAGATCCTGCGGAAGTTCGACGGGTCCATGGGCGCCCCTGCTTCGGTGGTGAGGACAAGGCCAGTGTCGTGCCAGGCATCACCAAGGAGAAGTCCTTCGGCGGCCTGCCGGGTCCGATGCGCGCGAAGGGACGACGCGACCTCTCGAGGCAGGTTGACCTGGCGCCGGCTTCGTTCTGTCTTCGGCGGACCGAGAACGAGTCGGCTGCCCACGCGAGAAAGGGCCTGGGCCACGGTGACGACGCCGTTATCGAAGTCGATGTCCGCCCAACGGAGGCCGAGGAGCTCGCCTCGGCGAAGTCCGAGGGAGAGCAGGAGGACGAACGCTGCCTCCAGGCGTTCGCCGCGCGCGGCGTCAAGGAGCGTGCGGGTCTGTTCAGGCGTGAGGGTGCGACGCTCGGACTGAACCTCTCGGGGACGGTCGGTGAGCGTGACGACGTTTCGGGCGACCATCCCCCATCGCTCGGCCTGGCCGAGGGCCTGGCCGAGCACGCCCTGGATGAGCTTGACCGTGCGTGGCGAGTAGCCGCCTGGTGCCGGGCGCTCGACGAGTCCCTTTTTCGTCTGGACCCGGCGCGGAAGCCGCGACTCCTGCTTGTTGCGGAGGAGCATTTGCACGTCCAGGGCGGTGAGCGCGATGAGCCGCCGTTTCCCGAGGGCGGGGATGATGTGCTGTTCGCCGATGACTCGGTAGTTGTGGAGCGTCGAAGGGGTGACGCGTCCGGGGACGACGTCGCTCAGCCAGCGGCGGAGCAGCTCTTCGACGGTGATGCGGCTGTTCGGAGGTGGGAGGCCGCGGGCGATTTCGAAGTTGAGTTGCTTGACCTTGGCGACAACTTCGCCCTCGGTCTTTCCGTACACGACTTTGCGACGGCGGTGGCCACTCTGGGGCTCGAGTTGGATCGACCCCACCCATCGGCCGTCGGCCTGGCGGCGATAGATCGAGCCTTCGCCTTGGCCACGCTGTTTGGATCGCTTGGAGCTGACTGGCACCCTGTTCACCCGGTTTGCGTGGCTACACGATTGGCTACATCTCGACCTAGAGACTAGCTCCGGTGGATCGCAGGGGGGTTGATACCTGACTTAAGCTGGGAATATTCGGTGGAGGCGACGGGATTCGAACCCGCGAACCTCTTGACTGCCAGTCAAGCGCTCTACCAACTGAGCTACGCCCCCGAGAGGTTCTTCACCTGCGTACCAACTGCCCGCCCCGGTCACCTCCTCGAGCCGGTCGGGTGCAGCGATTCGCACCCGGTGACACCGGCGAGATGCGATTGTAGGCCGCGGCACACCGCACCTCTGCCGGCGGCGTGGCCGGTCGGCGCCAATACGAGTGCCCTGTGACCCGCATGCCCGGTCCACGTCCCGCCGTGCCCGACACGACCACCTTCCAGAGTCGACGACCGGCGACAAGGTCGAGAGGGCGCGGCGCGCAACCCGTGCGCACGCGTTGGCGGTGGGTCCCCCGGGGCTCGGTAGTGTTTGGGCCCGATGAGGGCGAACTACGACTCCCAGGAAGCTGAACCCCGCTGGCAACGACGCTGGGCCGAGGAGGGCACGTACGAAGTCGACCTCGACGACCCCCGCCCGCCCTACTACGTGCTCTCGATGTACCCCTACCCGAGCGGACCCGCCCACCAGGGCCACATCCGCAATTACACCTTCGGGGACGTGCTCGTCCGGTTCCGGACGATGCAGGGGCACGCCGTGCTCTCGCCCTTCGGGTTCGACTCGTTCGGGCTCCCGGCCGAGAACGCCGCGATCAAGGGGGGGGCGAAGCACCCCCGCGAGTACACCGAGGCGCGCATCGCCGAACTGCGGTCGAGCGTGCTCCGCCTTGGCGCCGTTTACGACTGGCGCCGAGAGGTGAGGAGCCACGACCCCGACTACATGCGCTTCAACCAGCTCATTTTCCTGCGGCTCCTCGAGGCCGGCCTCGCCTACCGGCGCGAGGCGCCGGTGAACTGGTGTCCCGGATGCCAGACCGTGCTCGCCAACGAACAGGTGCTCTCCGATGGCACCTGCGAGCGGTCCGGCGACGTCGTCGAGCACCGCCTGCTCGAGCAGTGGTTCCTCCGGATCACGAAGTACGCCGACGAGATCCTCGCTGCCCTCGACGGGCTCGACTGGCCCGAGCGGGTGAAGACGATGCAGCGGAACTGGATCGGCCGCTCCGAGGGGGTACTACTCCGCCTGGTGGTCGAGAACCACGCGGGAGCCGCGATCGAGGTCTTCACGACGCGGGCCGACACCGGGTTCGGCATCACCTACGTCGTCCTCGCGCCTGAACACCCGCTCGTCGGCGAGCTCACCACCCCCGAGAACCGCGACGCTGTCACCGCGCTGTGCCGGGCGGCGGCGGCCGAGTCCGACCGGCAGCGGATGGAGGGCGACGTCTCGGCCGAGAAGCGCGGGGCGGCCACCGGGAGCCGGTGCATCAACCCGTTCACGAACGAGCCGGTCCCCGTCTACGTCGCCGACTACGTGATCGCGACCTACGGCACCGGGGCGATCATGGCAGTCCCCGCTGAGGACCAGCGCGACCACGATTTCGCCGTCGCCCACGGTCTCCCGGTCGTGAGGACCGTCAAGCCCCCGGAGGATTTCGCGGGCGAGGCCTGGACGGGTTCCGGGACCAAGATCAACAGCGGCTTCCTCGACGGGCTCGACATCGACACGGCCAAGGAACGAGCGACGGAGTGGCTGGTCGGCCGGGGCATCGGCACGCGCTCCGTGCAGTACCGGCTGCGGGACTGGCTGATCAGCCGGCAGCGCTACTGGGGATGCCCGATTCCGGTCGTGTACTGCGCCAATGACGGGGTCGTTCCGGTCGCCGAATCCGACCTCCCGGTGCTGCTGCCCGAGGACGTCGAGTTCCTCCCGACCGGGGAGTCGCCCCTCAAGCACCACAAGGCCTTCCTCGGGGCCGTGTGCCCCCGCTGCGGCGGCCCGGCGACCCGGGAGACCGACACGATGGACACCTTCGTCGACTCGTCCTGGTACTTCATGCGCCTCTGCTCGCCGCGGGACCACGACGAGCCGGTCGACATGGCCTCGGCCCGTCACTTCATGCCCGTCGACCAGTACATCGGCGGGATCACCCACGCCATCCTCCACCTGCTCTACGCCCGCTTCTACACGAGGGCCCTCGGCGATCTTGGCCTCGCGCCGCCGGAGATCCGCGAGCCGTTCACGCAGCTCTTTTGCCAGGGAATGATCCGGCTCGGCGGGAGTGCGATGTCGAAGTCGAAGGGCAACGTGATCTCGCCCGACGAGTACTTCAGGTCAGTCGGCGCCGACGCGCTGCGCCTGTTCCACCTCTTCGTCGCCCCACCCGTGGACGACTTCGACTGGAGCCCCCAGTCCGACGAGATGATCGAGGGCTGCGCCCGATACTTGCGGCGCGTCTGGCGCCTCGCCGTCCCCGACGAGGACGAAGCCGTCGCAGCCGCGTCGACGGGCTCGGCGGCAGAGGCGGCCGCCGAGCTGCAGCGGGCCACCCACCGCACCATCGACTCGGTGACGACCGACCTCGGCCGCTACGAGTTCAACACCGCCGTCTCGGCGCTGATGGAGCTCACGAACGGTATCTATCGCGCGCAGCGCGACGGAGCCGACGATGGCGTCGTCGGGGAATCGGTCGACACGCTGCTCAAACTGCTAGCACCGATGGCGCCCCACCTCGCCGCCGAGGCCTGGGAGCGGCGGCACGGGGGTCACGTCCACGAGGAACCCTGGCCTGTCGCCGACCCGTCGCTCCTCCTCGAGGAGAAGGTCACGATGGTTGTGCAGGCCAACGGCAAGCTGCGCGACCGCATCCTCGTCGACGCGTCGATCGGCGAGGATGAGGCGACCGCGCTCGCCCTCGCCTCGCCGAAGGTCGCCGAGGTCCTCCAAGGGAGGTCACCCCGCCGGGTCATCGTGCGCGTGCCGAACCTGGTCAACCTCGTGGTCTAGAGCGGACGAGCTGCACGGTCCGGAGACTGTGCGGGGTTGGCGCCCGGAACGTCCGGGTTCTGCGCGTTTCCTCGGGCGCCTCACAGCTGCGTCCCAGGTGCCAGGCCTACCCTCACGCCGCCATCGGTGAACGGTGCGGCACGGGCGAGGAGGTCGAAGTGGTCTCGGTCAGGTATGCGTGGAATGAGCTCCGGCGGCGCTTCGGGCGGACGGTCGTCACCAGCCTCGGGCTCGCCCTCGGCGTCGGTCTCGTCATGGGAATCGTCGGCGTTTCGGAGGGCCTCTCCGATGCCCAGAACCGGATCCTTTCGCCCCTCGGCTCGGTCGGCACCGACATCATCGTCACGCGCACGGTCGCGGCGACGACCTCCCAGACCACCACGACGACGACCCTGCCGAACGGCTCCCCCGGCGGCAGTGCCGTCCGGGGCCGCGGGGGAGGCTTCTTCGCGCAGGGCATCACCGGCTACGGGGCGACGAGCTCCGAAGCTGCTTCGCTGGCCAACGCCAACGCCTCGGTGATCACGGACCTCCAGAAGCTGGGGAAGCCCGGGACGCGGTTCACGCACGACTTCCTCGTGCCCGGCACGCTCGTCACCTTCCCCTCGGTCGCCGTGAAAGACGTCGCGAGGATCCCTGACGTGACCGTTGCCGTCGGGGCGCTCTCGCTCGAGGCCCTGCACGAGACGGGGACAGTCCCGAAGATCACCGCCACCGTGAAGACGGGCGGAGAGACGATCTCGAGCAAGGTGAAGCAGCCGACGCTCACCCCGGCCCAGCAGCAGAAGGAATCCGCGTGCATCCAGAAGCAGCTGCAAAAGCACTTCGGTGGCTTCTTCAGCACGTCACGGGCGCCTTCCAGGCCTGCGGGCGCCTCGGGCGCCTCGGGCGCCGGCGGCTCCCGTCCGGGCGGGGGAACCGTCCGCGCCTTCAACGGCTTCACCTCGCTCCCCGCCGTCCAGAAATGCCTGACCCCGGCGCAGATCACCTACAACGAGGATGTCGTCGTCCCGGAGCAGACGATCACGCAGGTCCTCGCCGCACCCTCGACGAACACGGCGACCTCGACCTACACCGTCGCCGGCGTCGACCCGGCCGGCCCGGACACCGGCCTCATCACGAGGTCGCAACTCTCCTCGGGATCGTGGTTCACGAAGAACTCCGCCGATGAGGTCCTCGTCAACACCGCCTACGCGAGCACGAAGCACCTGAAGGTCGGTGGAACGCTCGCGATCAACAAGAAGAGCTACAAGATCGTCGGCCTCGTCTCGCCGACGCTGACCGGAAACGTCTCGGACATTTATTTCACCCTCTCCACTGTCCAGCGGCTCGCAACGGCCAAGGGCTACGTGAACGAGATCCTCGTCTCGGTGAACAATGCCTCGGACGTCAACGCCGTGAGCGCCGCCATCAAGAAGGAGCTCCCCGGTGCGACGGTTCTCACCTCCAAGACGCTCGCGGACCAGGTGAAGGGAAGCCTCAGCAATGCCCACAAGCTCGCCAACGACTTCGGCGGCGCGCTCGCCGTCGTCGTCCTGCTGGCGGCGTTTCTAATCGCCGCCCTGCTGACGTTGTCGAGCGTCGCGAAGCGGGTCCGGGAGATCGGCTCGCTGCGCGCGATCGGGTGGAGTCGCGGGGCGGTCGTGCGCCAGATCATGGCCGAAACGTTGGGAATCGGCGTGCTGGGCGCGGTGATCGGCCTGGGTGTCGGCGTCGCCGTCTGCGCGATCATCGGGGCGATCGGGCCGGGGCTGACGGTGACCTCGACCGGTCTCGCCGTCGGTGCCTCGCACCTGGACAGCCTCCTCAACCTGAAGTCGACCGGGTCGACGTCGCTCCTCGTGCACCTCACCGCGCCGGTCCATCTGGCGACGGTCGGACTCGCCTTCGTCGGCGCCATCGTCGGCGGCCTGCTCGCCGGCGCAGCGGGCGGCTGGCGGGCGGCGCGTCTCGCCCCGGCCTCGGCGCTGCGGGACCTCGGATGACGGGAACACCGCAAGTCCCCGAATCAACGAACCTACGAGCGGAAAGTGGAACGATGACGACAGATCCAGCAGGCCCAGCAGATTCGATCGGTTCGTCAGGCGAGCCGTTGTACGTCCTGCACTCGGTCGAGCGCACGTTCACCAAGGGGGGTGTCAGCGTCCGCGCACTGCGGGGCGTCGATCTCACCCTCACCGCCGGTGAGATGGTCGCCCTCGAGGGACCGAGCGGATCGGGCAAGTCGACGCTGCTGCAGCTCCTCGGTGCACTCGACGTGCCGACGGCCGGCTCGATCCGTTTCGCCGGACGGGAGTTGGAGCACGCCTCGGACCAGGTCCTCACCAAGATCAGGAGCGAGGAGATCGGCTTCGTCTTCCAGCACTTCAACCTGATCCCGACACTGACCGCCCGGGAGAACGTCTGGATCGCGATGGTCCCCGGTTCGCAGCCGCACCAGGCCCAGGTCGCCCGCGCCGACGAGCTCCTCGACCAGGTCGGCCTCGGTCTTCGGGCCGCGCACCTCCCCTCGCGGCTCTCAGGTGGCGAGCAGCAACGCGTGGCGATCGCGCGGGCGCTCGCGAACAGGCCCCGAGTGGTGATCGCCGACGAACCCACCGGGAATCTCGACTCCGAGACGGGACGTGAAGTCATCGAGCTCCTCTCCGAGCTGCGCGACAAGGCGGGCGTCACCGTGATCCTCGCCACCCACGACGAGGAGATCGGCCTGCGCGCCGAACGCCGGGTCCGCCTGCGTGACGGTTTGCTCGTCGACGACCGCTCGGTGAAGGGGGCCCGCGCCTAGCACCCTCGCCGCTTGCGACCGCGATCGGCCGGCGCTGGCCACGGGGGCCGTCCCGAGGGGTCGGGGCGCCAGACACGCCTGCCAGCTGGTATTTTCGATCGGGATCCAGCACCCGAGGGAGGGCGAGCGTGCAACACGGTCGGCGAGTGTCGCTCCTCGGGGCGACGGGATAGGTTCTCTCCAGGTTGACGGTGTCGCTCCCGGCGGTGGCGATGCTGGCGACCGTGGCCGTCTCCCCGGCGGGACTCGTGCCGTCAACCTTCCAGCTCGCCAGCTCAGGTCGCGTCGCCTCCTCCGTCGTGGCACGGCGTCTCCCTTCGACGCCCGGTCAGGTTCTGGTCGGCGAGGCGACACCGAAGATCACAATCATCTCGGACGGCCTCGTCGTGCAGAACGGACGAGTCCTGCCGACGCTTGCGTGCACGAGGGCGACGTGCGCGGGATCGCTCCTTCTCATCGACCGCCAGCGGGGCAAGCCGCACTACGAGCTCGGCGCGTCGAGCTACCGCCTGGCGGCCAACACGACCGCCGTCGTCGTGCTGCGGCTCGACCACCAGGGGCTCCTCACGGTGGCGATGGCGCGGCCCGGAATGTTGCCGGTACTTCTCGTGGCGACCCTGGCGGAGACCGGCAAGGGCACCCAGCGGCTCGAGAACGTCGCGACGTAGTCTTCTGCGGGCGCCGCGTGGGCGCCTAAGGCACCCGCTCCACCTGCGCCAGTCCGAGGAGGGCGGACACCTCCCGGCCGGCGAAATCGCCAAGGGACGCGAGCACGACGTCGGCGAGCACCCAACGCGGGTCGCACTCGGTGCCGGGTTCGGGAACGGCGACGACCCGCATCCTCGCCGCCTTCGCCGCGATGCAGCCGTTCAGCGCGTCCTCCACGACGACGCAGCGGACGGCGTCGACGCCGAGCCGCTCGGCCGTGAGCAGCAGAACCGCCGGGTGCGGCTTGCCCAGTTCGACGGCCGCGGCCGAGACGATCACGGCGAACCGGTCGCGGATCCCGAGGTGCTCGACGACGGCGTCGATCACGGGATCGACCGAGCCCGAGGCGAGGGCGACGGCGAGCCCGTTTTGCTCGCAGTACTCGATCGCCTCGAGCGCGCCCGGCAGGAGCCGCGCCTCGCGCGGGACAGCGTCGACCACCCCCTCGACGATCCGGTCGGTGAGCTCGGCGTCACTCGGGCCGGCGAACCCGAGAACCTCGCGGAAGGTCCCGACGGCTTCGTCGGCCCGCATCCCGGTGATGAGCCCGATGCCGAGCAGCGGGCGGACGTCGACACCGATCTCGTCGAACACGTCCGTCTGGACGCGACGCCAGATCCGCTCGGTGTCGACGAGCAGACCGTCCATGTCGAACAGGACCCCCTCGGCGCGCTGGACCTGTTCCCCGGTGTCCGCCATCACGCCGATTCGCCGCGCAGGTAGCGCTCGAGCTCGGAGGCGATCTCGTCGCCGCTCGGGAGCTCGGCCTCAAGGTCGACGACCGCCTCGTCACCCGTGTCGAACTGGTCCTCCATCTGTCGCACCATCGCCTCATGATCCGGCGACTGCGCGATGAGGTCATCGACCTGGCGGCGCGCCTCCTCGGCGCTGCGGGCGAGACTGTCGGTCCCGAACACCAATCCGGAGATGGCACAGAGCCCCTCGACGAGGGCGAGCGCCGCCGGCGCGAACGGCATCGCCGCGACGTAGTGCGGGACACGCGCCCACAGGCCGATCGACGGGATCCCCGCCTCGGCGCAGGCTTCGCCGATCACCTCCCCGATGCCGGCGGGGACCTCGATCGACCCGCGCACGACGCCGACCCGGCGGGCCAACTCGGGCTCCGACGCCGTGGCGGCAAGCACGATCGGCCGCGTGTGCGGCGTCGCGTTGGGGAAGGCGCCAAGGCTCACGACCAGGCGGACGTCGAGCTCGCGCGCCAACGCGACGACGTCCGCCGTGAACGACCGCCAGCGGTAGTCCGGCTCCGGCCCGATGAGGAGCGCCACGCCCGAGCCCATCCGATCCCTACCGACGAGCACCTGAAGCTCGGGCCAGGTGATCCCGCGGCGCACGCCGTCGTCGATGCGCAACCGCGGACGCCTCGCCCGGTGGTCGACCAGGTCGTCGACCGGGAACGTGGCGAAGGTCTCCGTCTTCATCTCGGAAAGGATCGCCGTGAGCGCCGTCGCGGCGCCGAAGCCGGCGTCGATCCAGCCCTCGAGCACGACGATGAGAACCGGCCGTTCAGGCGGCTTGACCGGGTATCGCGTCGCTGGGCTCACCCCTCGAGGTTACCCGGAGCGCCGCGGCGACCGGATCGGGACACGGTCGTCCGGCTCACGCCGCCACGACCCCGAGTACGCGGTCGGCCGTGTCGCAGCGCAGGACGCTGTCGGACGCCACGATGACGATGTCCTGGATGCGGCAGCCGGACCGCCCCGGCAGGTACACGCCCGGTTCGGCGCTGCAGGCGTGGCCCACCTCGACGGGGGCGTCGTTCCCGTCTGCGACAACTTCTTAATGTCGCCACTTCCTGGGCGTGGGGGGTTCGCGTGGGAGAGCCGACGTCGCAGGAAAGCCGAGATCACGATTCTCCGACTGATCATCGCGGCATGGTGGCGCGCCCAAAGGGCCGACGCGACCAATTTCCGCTGTCGATTGTCAGCCTGCCAGAAGGCGGCCAAGACCGGCGGGATGTCTCGCTCCCGTGACGAGGATCGTGGTCAAGCGAGAGGCGACCCGCGGCCGCCCGCGACGACAAGGAGTAATTGCCCGTCATCCTCCGTGCACCTCACGAGACCCACCGGATGGCCAGGCGGTTCGTGTCCGGCGCTGCGAATGAAGCCATCGACGACACCGAACTCCAACCGAGTATCAGGAAACCTGATACTCGGTTGGCGCAGGCGCTTGCGAAACTATGTCAACCAGCGACGGCCACGGCCTCGGCGCCGCCGCTGTCGTATTCCTCCGTCCACGTCGCCGCGGTCAGGCTGCCTTCCTTGGCCCACGCGATGAAGCTCCCGTCGACCACCGCGATGAGGGGACCATTCGTGGGGTCACTCGCCACGGCCAGGGCATCGGACGCGACCGCGGTGCCGTTGTACTCGTCGTACCAGGTCGGCGCGGTCAGGCTGCCTTCCTTGGCGTACACAATGCCACCGGTCGTCAGCACGGCGATGAGGGGACCATTCGTGGGGTCACTCGCCACTGCCACATCCTCCGAGGCGGTGTTGTACTCGTCGTACCACGGCGCCGTCAGGCTGCCCTCCTTGGCGTACACATTGCCGTGCGTGCCGTCGACCACCGCGATAAGAGGACCATTCGTGGGGTCACTCGCCACGGCGATCGGGTACCCCGCGCCCGTGAATTCCTCCATCCACGGCGCGGTCAGGCTGCCTTCCTTGGCCCACACGTTCCCATGTTGGTCCAGCACCGCGATGAGGGGACCATTCGTCGGATCACTCGCCACGGCCACCTGCTCGGCGCCGATCCCAGAAGACGACTCGTTGATCTCCTCAGTCCACGGCGCGGTCAGGCTGCCTTCCTTGGCCCACACGTTCCCATTGTCGTCCGCCACAACGATGAGGGGACCATTCGTCGGATCACTCGCCACGGCCACCTGCTCGGCGTAGACCCCCGAAGTCGAATAGTTGATCTCCTCGGTCCACGGCGCGGTCAGGCTGGCTTCCTTGGCCCACACG
>Ga0187870_1001126_pt1 | contig 26029 bp, 14 predicted proteins | sample June2016WEW_13_1_3_FD_132974 | JGI IMG/M metagenome (GOLD analysis project Ga0187870, IMG submission 132974) | Peatland microbial communities from SPRUCE experiment site at the Marcell Experimental Forest, Minnesota, USA - June2016WEW_13_150 | ecosystem: Environmental > Terrestrial > Soil >... | reverse complement strand
TTCAAGTTTTGCTTCCGGGCGGACCGGGTGCGTTCGCTCAAGCGGGAGATGACGCTCTTCCGGGTGCTCAAGGAGCGCGTGGGCGACCATCCGAACATCGTGCGCTTGCTCGAAGTGTATTTCGACCAGCCGCCGTTCTACGTGGTGATGGATCACGTGGAGGGGCAGGACTTGAGGGCCTGGTGCGAGCAACAAGGCGGCGCGGAAAAAGTTCCGCTCGCGGCGCGTCTGGAAATCTTGGCGCAGATCGCCGATGCGTTGCAAGCCGCGCACGATGCCGGTGTCATCCATCGCGATGTGAAGCCGGCAAATATTCTGGTAGCTGCCGGCGTGAGTCGGCGGCTGGAATCGAGCACCCCAGCTTCGGCCGGAGGCAGCGTCGGCGAGTCAGCTGCGCTCTCACGAGCGCAGCTACGGGTTCAAGCGAAGCTCACCGATTTCGGCATCGGCCAGGTCGTCTCGGAAGAAGCGCTCAAGGGCGTCACCAAAGCGGGCTTTACCCAAACCATCGTCGCGGAGTCTTCCTCGTCGCAAACCGGCTCGCAGATGTACATGGCGCCGGAGCTGCTGGCGGGCAAGCCGGCCACGACGCGCTCGGACATTTACTCCCTGGGCGTGGTGCTCTACCAATTGTTGGTTGGGGATTTCACGCGGCCGATCACGACGGACTGGCAGCAAGAGGTAGCCGAGCCGCTGCTCGGTGACGATCTGAAGCATTGCTTTGCGGGCAACCCCCAGGACCGGTTCGCCGCCGCCGGTCTCCTGGCGAAGAACCTTCGCGCGTTGCCGGAGCGCCGGGCGGCCTTGGCGCAACAGCAAGCGGAGTTGGCCGCGCGGGAGCGGGCGGCGTATCGGCGCGGGGTGATTCGTACTGCTTCCCTGGCCGGGCTGGCCGTCGCGCTCTTCGCCGTTTTGACGGTTTTTGCTTTCAGCGCATTCCGCCGCGCCCGCCACGAAGCGGCGCGAGCCGAGGCGGGCGAGACGGCCGCGCGCAAGCATCTGTATGCGGCGGACATGGTGCTGGCGCAGCAGGCCGTCGCGGAAGGCAATCTCGGCCACGCCATGAAGTTGCTCAGCAAGTACGATCCTAAAGAAGCGGGAGCTCCGGCGGTGAAAACCGGCGGGCCGCGCACGCTGGTCTCGGATTTGCGCGACTGGGAGTGGCGTTACCTGTGGCAACAAACCCGCAGTGACGAGCTATACACGCTCGGGTCGCACCATGGCGGTCGGGTGGTTGTGGAAGTCGTTTTCGCGCCGGACGGACGAAGACTGGCTTCCCGGAGCCAAGTTGGCCAAGTCATACTCTGGGACATGGAGAAGAAGCAAAGCATTGGCGGTTGGTCGGACCTCACAAATGATGTGTCCGCCATCGGCTTTTCCAAAGACGGCAGGACTTTGGCCATCGCCAATGGCTCAGGCAAGGCAGTAAGGTTCTTCGAGACAACGACGGGCCGCGAAGCGGCGGGACCGCTGTTTTTTGACGCCCCAGTGTGGCAACTGGCCTTTTGCCCGGACGGCAAGACGCTGGCCGTTTCGACCGGCCAGGAACTCGTCATGGTTGATGCTGCCACACGGGCCGAACGCTTCCGCAAACAGGTCCCGTGGGGCAGCGCCTGGCGCATGACGTTTTCTCCGGATGGCAGCACCTTGGCCATGCTGACCGACGAGGGTGATGTGATTTTGTGGGACGTGGCAAGCCAATCTCAAATCGCCAAGCTCCCCGGCCTGAGAACCGAATATGCCCGATCCTTGGCGTTTTCCCCCGATGGCAACTTGTTGGCTTTCGCAGGCATCAACAGCCGACGCGCGCTCATCTGGGACGTAAGAACAAAGCAGGTAATCAAAACACTGGAGACTACCACTGCGTCCATCTTTGGCATCGCTTTTTCACCAGATGGCGGGACCGCGGCTATCGTGACGGATGACCAAGTCATCACCCTCCTTGACCGCATCAGTTGGCAAAGGGTCGGACGACTAAAGGGCCACCTGGACGAGGTCTGGTGCGTGGCCTATTCGCCAGACGGCAAACTCCTGGTGACCGGCAGCAAAGACAACACGGTGCGCGCCTGGTCCGCCGCGCCGAGAGCAGCCGCGGAGGATTTGCTGCCGCTGCCCCCGGAGACCGACGCAGTCAGATTGTCCGCCGACGGCAAAACCCTCGTCAGCCTAACCACGAACAATAGTTTCAGTCTGTGGGAAACCGCGGCTATGCGGAGAACGGTGACGAAGCCTTTGCCCTGGACGAATTTTCAGCACTTTGGGGGGAGCGTCAGTGGTGTCGCGATTTCCTCCGGTGGCAAGCTGCTCGTGATCCCGCGAGCAGATGGGGCGATCAGCGCCTGGGAAACCGATACGCTGCGCGAAGCAGCCAGGCTGGAAGGCTTCATGCGGCCGGCACAGGTTGTGACGTTGTCAGGAGACGGGAGGACTCTCGCCGCCGCCAGCGAAAACGCGGTCAAACTGTGGGATTTGGAGACGGGCAAGCCGGTTGCCAGTTGGTCGAACCTTGTGAGTGTCGTCAGATCGCTGTTTCATTCTCCGGAACACAAGCTTCTGATTGTGGGATACGGCAATGGCCAGGCGGAAGTGTGCGACCTGGGCCATCGTACGCATTGGCGGGCGAGGCTCGGCCATGGGATGAGAATTAGCGCAGCAGCGATCTCGCCGGACGGGCGAATTCTTGCAACCGGCTCTTTCGACGCAAGGGTTAAACTATGGGATATCGCTCAGGATAAGCTGATCGACACCCTTAGTGGGCAGAGGAACGCGTACGACGTGGTCCTGTTCTCGCCTGATGGCCGGCGCATTGCCGCCGGCGGCAATGATGGGACCATCAGGATCTGGGACAGCGAAACACACCAGGGAGTTGCCGTCCTCCGAGCACATAAGGAAGATGTCTCGAGCATGGCCTTTTTACCGGACGGGACCACACTCGTCTCAGCCAGCTTTGATGCCTTGCGCGTGTGGCGGGCGCCGGCCTTGAACAAGATCGAGTCGGCTGAGAGACTCGAGGCGCTTCAACGCGCTGAACGCGCCCGGGAGGAGGGGGCCATTACAGAATGGCTGGTGCTGGCGCCCATCGGCTTTTTGCCGGGTCAGACCGGGCCGGAAGCCTTGGAGGCGGAGCAAGTCGCTGGCGAGCGCCAACTGCGGCCCAAAGGCGGGAGGACGGTGAGGGCAGGGGGCAGGGAACTTCGGTGGCGGGAGGTCCGTTTGGAGGACTCGATCCTTGATTTCAACGAGGTCTTAGGGCAGCAGACGGAAGAGAGTGTCGCGTATGCGGTTTGTTACATTGAGTCGGAAACCGAGCAAGAAGGGTTGCGCCTGTGGGTGGGCAGCGATGACGAGGCCAAAGTGTATTTGAACGGGCAGGAAAAGTACAAGTGCCGTGAGCGCCGTCCCCTTATTGCCGGTCAGGACAAGGTGGAGGACGTGGCTTTGAGGGCGGGGCTTAACGTGCTGGTGTTCAAAGTCGTCAACGAAGACAGGAACTGGGCAGGCTCGATCCGGCTCACGGACCGGGAGGGCAACCCAGTCAAAGGCATCAAGGTCACGCTCATGCCATGATTGTTTGGAGGAAGAGTAAACCGCGGAATACGCGGACTACGCGGAATTTCCCGATTCCGAATCGGGACCGTCTGGCTTTCCGCGCATTCAGCGTATTCCGCGGTTGCTTTTTCGCTTGCGGTTCGGCCGCGCTAAGCCCTTGGTGCCCTTTGCATGATAAGGTTTCGGACCGTCTGGATTCCCGATTCCGAATCGGGAAGGCCCTGCCTCGCTAGGCTCACACCAAAACCAAGGACGGTACTATCCTGTCGCGTCGGGCGCGTGCACGAATCAGCGCCGACAGGGACGCGTCCCTGCCTGGGAGTCAATTGGGCGAGCGGCCGGTGACGCCTTTGGCGCCTTTGGCGATGGCGCGGGCGGAGGCTTGGGGGCGCAAGGCGCGGACGGCTTTGCCCGCCTGCCACATCTCCGAGTTGCGGATGGCGGCCAGTTCCCGGCCCAACTGCTCCTGGTAATCGGGCTGGCCGCAGGCGGCCAGCACGCGCTGGCATTCCTTGCCGCTCTTGACGCGCTGGTAGAGTTCTTTGAAGACCGGCAGCACGGCCTTCTTGAAGCGCGGTTTCCAGTCCAGGGCGCCGCGCTGGGCGGTGGCGGAGCAGTTGGCGTACATCCAGTCCATGCCGTTTTCGTCCACCAGGCGGATGAGGCTCTGGGTGAGTTCCTCGACGGTCTCGTTGAAGGCCTCGCTGGGGGTGTGGCCGTGAGCGCGGAGGACATCGTACTGGGCCTCCATGATGCCAGCCAGGGCGCCCATCAGCACCCCGCGCTCACCGGTCAGGTCGCTGAACACCTCATCTTGGAAGGTGGTGGGGAACAAATACCCGGAGCCGATGCCGATGCCGATGGCCAGGCAGCGTTCTTCGGCGCGGCCGGTGGCGTCTTGGGCGACGGCGAAGCTTGAGTTGATGCCGGCGCCGCTGAGGAAATTGCGGCGCACCGAGGTACCCGAGCCTTTTGGCGCTACCATGATGACGTCCACGTCTTTGGGCGGCACCACCCCGGTCTGCTTCCGGTAGGCAATCGAAAAGCCATGCGAGAAATACAGCGCGTCGCCCGGCTTGAGGTTCTGTTTGACGACGGGCCAGATCGCCCGCTGGGCGGCATCGGACACGAGCATCTGGATGACCGTCCCCCGGCGCACGGCCTCGTCGATCTCGAACAAAGTCCGGCCGGGCACCCAGCCGTCCCGCACCGCCCGGTCCCAGTCGCGCTGGAAGGCCCTGGCCTGGCCGACGATGACCTTGAAGCCGTTGTCGCGGAGGTTCAGCGATTGGGCGGGCCCCTGGACGCCGTAGCCGAGGACGGCGATGGTCTCGTGCTTGAGCGCCTTGCGGGCTTTGGCCATGGGAAACTCTTTGCGGGTAACGACTCTTTCTGCGGTGCCGCCGAAATCAATAATAGCCATATGGTTACTTTCTCAATGCATTGGTCAGGTTCGCCTCACTTGCGCGCCAGCGCCACTTTGCCGGTGCGGGTCAGCTCGATGATGCCGAAGGCCTTCATCAGGCTGATGAATTTCTCGGCTTTGCTCTCGTCCCCCGTGACCTCGATGGTGAGGCTCTTGGGCTGCACATCGACGATCTTGGCGCGAAAGATGTCCGTAACCTGCATCACCTCGGCGCGGGTCTTGGAATCCACGGCGACTTTCACCAGCACCAGCTCGCGGTCCACGTATTCGCCTTCGCGGAAGTCGTGCACCTTCATCACCTCCACCAGCTTGTTGAGTTGTTTGACAATCTGGTCCAGCGTGGCGTCGTCGCCCCGCGTCACGATCGTCATCCGCGAGGCCGTCGGGTCGGCCGTGGGCGCCACGTTGAGGGTATCGATGTTGTAGCCCCGGCCGCTGAACAGCCCGGCCACCCGCGTCAGCACGCCGAACTTGTTCTCGACCAGGACGGAGATGGTGTGTCGCATAATTCATCCCCTGATTGAACGGGGGCGCAAAACCTAGCAAGCGCCGGCCAGCGGGTCAACAGGCAAATGGCCCAAATCTCAGTTGCGGCTGCGCCGGGCTGAGTGTAGGTTTGGCCTTTGGAATAATATGAATCGTCAACCGCATGTAGCCGTGGTCGGCGCGACGGGCGCCGTGGGCATCGAAATGATCAAGACTCTCGAGCGGCGCAAATTCCCGGTGGGGAAGCTGACGTTGCTCGCCTCGGCCCGTTCGGTGGGCAAGCGGCTGGCGTTCCGGGGCGAGGCGATTGCGGTCAAGGAACTGGGGCCAGACGCCTTGGGCGGGCTGGACCTGGCGCTCTTCAGCGCGGGGGGCGCCATTTCCAGGCAATACGCCCCGCTCGCCGCCAAGGCCGGCTGCGTGGTGGTTGATAACTCCAGTGCCTTCCGCATGGACAACCAGGTCCCGCTGGTGGTGCCGGAAATCAACGCGGCGGACGTCAAATGGCACCAGGGGATCATAGCCAACCCGAATTGCACGACCGCCATCACGCTCATGGCGCTCTACCCCCTGCACCACGCCTTCGGCTGCAGGCGGATTTTTGCCTCCAGTTACCAGGCCGTCTCCGGCACCGGAGCCAAGGCCATCGCGGAACTCGAACGCCAGGTCGCCCAGATCGTCAAAGGCGAACCGGTGACCCGCCAGGTGTATCCGCACCAAATCGCCTTCAACGTCCTGCCGCACGTGGACTCGTTCCTGCCTTCGGGCTACACCCGGGAGGAGATGAAAATGGAAAACGAGGGGCGCAAGATCATGCACCACCCGACCTTCCGGGCCAGTGTCACCTGCGTGCGCGTGCCAGTGTATCGGGCCCACTCGATCGCCGTCAGCGCCGAGTTCGATAAGCCGGTCACGGTCCAGGCGGCGCGGGCCGTGCTCCAGGCGGCGCCCGGGCTGGACGTGATCGACAACCCGGCCAAGTGCGAATATCCGCTCCCGCTCTACCAGGCGGAAAAGGACAACTGCGCCGTGGGCCGGCTGCGCCAAGACTGCGCCATGGACAACGGCTTGTGCTTCTGGGTTTCGGGCGACCAACTCCTCAAGGGCGCCGCCCTCAATGCCGTCCAGATCGCCGAAGAACTCCTCAGGTAGGCGCCGCCCCGCCAGCAGAGCCGGCGCCGCAGCGCGGCCCAGCCGCAACCATAACGCGCGCGCGATTCTATGAAAAACCACTTGTCAGCACAGAGAACTTCCGGGCTGGTATGAGTGAGCCGGCTTACGCCGGCTGCTACGGGGGATTGGTTTGAGCCGGCTTACGCCGGCTGCTACAGGGGGCTGGACGGGGCGGAAGAATGCCGCGCTTACTCAGACTTCGCGGCCAAGCCGGCCAGCATTACGGCCAGGGCATCCAAATCCGCGCGCGCCGACTGGTTGGGGTCGGGGTTGTGGTAGCGGTTGAGCATGAGGCAAAAGGCCAGGCGCTCGCCGGCGGCGGTGGTGACGTAGCCCGAGAGCGAATTGGCCCAGCGCAAGCTGCCGGTCTTGGCGCGGACGTTGCCGGCGGCGGGGGTGTCTTTCATGCGGTCTTTGAGCGTGCCGTCCACGCCGGCGATGGGCAGGGCCTGGAGGAAGATTTCGGCGGTGGGGTGCCGGCGCATGAAGCCCAGCAAGGTCACCGTGGCGTTGGGGGTGGTGAGATTGTCCCGGGACAGGCCGGACCCTTCTTCGAGGAACACCTCGCCCCGCTTGAGGCCGGCCTGGGCCAGGAATTGGTTGAGTTCGCGGATGCCCAGTTCTTCGGAAGTGCGGCTCGACGGGGTATCGGCGGCGCGCTGTTTTTCGCCCACGTGCGCCAGGAGGAGGTCGGCGTAAAGGTTCTGCGACGACTTGAGCACTTCGCGGGCGAGGTCGCGCAGCGGCTGGGATTCGAGCGCGCCGAGTTCGACCATTTGGGCGCAATCCAGCGGGTTCACCTGGCGGTCCAGCCAGTTCAGCGTCCGGAGCTGGCCGCCCACGCTGATGCCCTGCCGGGCCAGGGCTTCCTGGAAGAAGGCGATAAACAGGCCGGCAGGGTTGTGCATCGTCACCTTCTCCGTGAACCCGGGGTCCTCAAGCGGCACCTGACCGGAGGCGTAGAGCACATTTTCATTCGGCAGGCGATACCAGCTCACGCTCCGCCGGCCGCCCTTGGGGACGGTCTCGGTTCGATTGCTCAAGGCCAGATAAGCGGTGGCGGGCCAGAGCGTGAGCCGGCAGGGGACGCCGGCGCGCTCGCCCGGCCTGACGCCCGCCTGGAGGGTGTTGTCGTTAATCGTCAGCGGCGAAATCTCCGCGCCGTAAAAATACTCCTGGTCGTCCCATTCCCAGCCGGAGCCGAATTCCGGGCCCCGGAAGAAGCTGGCGTCGCCGACCAAGTCCCCGGCGATGCGCTTGACGCCGGCGTTGGTCAGGGCGGCGGCCAGCGGCGCCAGGGCCTTGAGAATATCGCCCCCATGCAGGCGGGCATTGATGGTGGGATCGCCGCGGCCATAGACGATGAGATCCCCTTCGAGCGTGCCGCGGGCGTCGGGCCTGGCTTTGGCATAAAGCGAAGTCCTGATGCGGTAATCGGGGCCCAGCCGGTCCAGGGCCAGCGCCACGGTGTAGAGCTTGGCGTTGGAGGCCGGGCTGAAGAGCTTGCCGGCGTTGTGCTCGAACAGGGTCTTGGCGCTGTCCAGCGAGACGACCTTCACACCCCACTGCGCCGCCGCAAACCTCGGCTGCGAAATCCAGCCCGCCAACCGCTCTTGCAACTCGGCCAGCGTGCCCGGAGGCTGCTCTTGCTGCCCGAAGGCGGCCCCCACGAGCAGCCCGGCCAGAAGGACCTGCGCAAAGAGCCATTTTTGACCCCGCTTCATGACGGTTTGTTCGGCGATGCCAATTTTGCCAAAGGACCTTTCCCCTGATTTTGGGCGCGGCTCAGCCGCGCTAAGTTACGGCTGCGAGAGGTCCAGCGGCACGTTCTGGCGCAGTTCCTCCAGCCATACCTCCGCCTCGGCGTCGCTGGGGGCGCGCCAGTCGCCCCGCGGCGAGAGCGAGCCGCCGGAACCGACCTTTGGGCCGTTGGGAATGGCCGAACGTTTGAATTGGCTGAGCTTGAAAAAGCGATAAAGGAACACCTCCAGCCACTTGCGGATGGTCGGCAGGTCGTAGGCAACCCGTTTGTCCGCCGGCAGCAGGTCCGGCCAATCCCCCCGCTTCTTGTCGCCCCAGGCCTGCCAGGCCAGGAACGCCACTTTGCTCGGACGGAAGCCGTAGCGGGTGATGAAATACAAATTGAAGTCCTGCAGTTCGTAAGGCCCGAGCGTCTCGGCGGTTTTTTGGGCGGGCCGGCTCGAGTCCCCGCTGGCGGGCGGCACCAACTCGGGGGAGATCTCAGTATCGACAATGGCTTGCAGGGTCGCGTTGGTGGCCGGGTCGAACTGGCCGGAGGAAATCACCCAGCGAATGAGATATTGGATGAGGGTCTTGGAGACGGAAACGTTCACGTTGTAGTGCGACATCTGGTCGCCCACCCCGTAGGTCATCCAGCCCAGGGCCAGTTCGCTCAAATCGCCGGTGCCCAGGACCAGGCCATGATGGAGGTTGGCCAGGCGGAAGAGGTGCGAGGTCCGTTCGCCCGCCTGGACGTTTTCGAAGGTGACATCATAGACCGGCTCCCCGCGCGCGAACGGGTGACCGATGTCGCGGAACATCTGCAGGCAGGAGGGGCGGATATCGATTTCACCGGCGGTAACGCGCAGGGCGTCCATGAGCTGGCGCGCGTTGCTGCGCGTCTGGCTGCTGGTGGCAAAACCCGGCATGGTGTAAGCCAGGATGTTCTGGCGGGGCAGGCCCAGTCGGTCCATGGCCTTGGCCGCCACGATCAAGGCCTGCGTCGAGTCCAGCCCGCCGGAGATGCCGATGACTACCCGCTTAGTCCCGGTGCTGGCCAGCCGCTTGAGCAGACCGTGGACCTGGATGTTGTAAGCCTCGAAACAGCGCTGGTCCCGCGCGCGGGGGTCGCTCGGCACGTAAGGGAAACGGGCAATCTTGCGCTCAAGCGGGATTGGCCCGGCCGGCCGGCGGAACTCGAAAGGCACCCGGCGCACCGCCAGCACCCGCTGCCGGCATTCGGCCAGCGAATCCTGGAAGCTGGTCAGGCGCATCCGGTCCTGCGCCAGCCGCTCCAGGTCCAGGTCCGCCGTGATCATCTGCTCGCCCTGGGCAAACCGCTCCGCCTCCGCCAGCAACTCGCCGTTTTCGTAGATCAAGGCGTGTCCGTCCCAGGCCAGGTCGGTCGTCGATTCCCCAAACCCGGCCGCCGAATAGACATAGGCCGCAATGCACCTGCCGGACTGCGCGGCGCACAAATTGCGGCGGTAGTCGGCCTTGCCGATGGTAATGTTGCTGGCCGAAAGGTTCGCCAGCACGGTCGCCCCGGCCAGCGCCGCGTAGGTGCTGGGCGGGATGGGCGTCCACACGTCCTCGCAAATCTCGACGTGGAGCTTGAAACCCTCGACGTTGACCGCCTCAAACACCAGGTCGTTCCCAAAAGGCGCCGCTTGCCCGAGGAACAGCACCTCCCGGCTGAGCGCGTCCCGCCCGGAGGTGAACTGCCGCTTTTCGTAAAACTCCCGGTAATTGGGCAAGTAGGTCTTGGGCGCCACCCCCAGGACCCGGCCCCGATACACAATCACCGCGCAATTGAACAGCTTCGCCTCGAACACCAGCGGCGCCCCCACGATCAGCACCGGCGCCAACTCCCCGCTCGCCTTGACCAACTGCGCCACCGCGGCCCTGCTGGCCTCCAGCAGCGCGTCCTGGTGGAACAGGTCCTCGTTCGAGTAGGCCGAGAGGCCCAGTTCCGGGAACAGGGCCACGGCCACCTGGGCCTGCGCCGCCTGCCGCGCCAGGGCCAGCGTCCGCTCCAGATTGAACACCGGGTCCGCCACGCGCAATGACGGAATGCACACGGCCACCCGGATGAACCCGTGCGCGTAGATGGAATCAAACCGCTCACGCATACCCAATGACTACGCAAAAGCGCCCCCCGTTCCAATGATAAAGTGCGCACCGCGGAAGATGTTTTCGTTTTGGACCGGACTCCACCCCAAGCCTCTGGCATGGTTTGGTCATGACCTTGAAAGTGCGAGGCCGGTTACTGGCCTTTGAGGAATTGGTGGTGCCGGCCGAGCCAGTAGGGGAGGAGGAAGGCCGCGCCGTCGTCTTCCTCATGCCCGCCGTTGCCTCCGTCCACGACAAAAGGATTGGAGTTCCAGCGCATCACCGGTCGCTCATCGGGCGGCAGCAGCGTGAGCGCCTCGCGATCCCCAAAGCGGTCGCCCCCCGCACTCCAAAGGATATCCTGGCGGTGGGAGTTGCGGACCGTCCAGGTGATGGTGTCCATGGGCGCCCGGTAGAGGGTCCTGACCGCGGGGCCGAGCTCGATGCTGGCGTCGGGCCGGCCGGTGAGGTAGATGAAGGTCCACAAGGGATTGGCCTCGCGCCGGATGTTCTCCCACCATTCGTCCAGGGCCCGGCGATAGGCCCGGAGCAGGGCCGGGTCTTTTTCGTAGCGGAACAGGCAGTAGAACGGGAGCATGGCCAGTTCCTCGTCCGAGTAGTTCAGTTCCAGGCGGAACTCGTTCAGCCGCGTGATCCAATCCGCATAATGGAACTCCCAGGCGGCCTTCCGGTATTCCGCCTCATAGCGTGGTTCGCGGGTGATGTGGGCGGCGGTTTTGAGAAAGCTCAATAATTGGAGGGAGTTGAGGGCGCGCTCGTCGGGTTGTTGGGCGAGTATCTCCGGCGACCACCAACCCCAAGTGGTGGGCTTGCCCGCCAGGTCCGTCAGCGTGTAATGGTGGTCCAGGATGTGGTCCATGATCCGCCTGGCGGTCGCCGCGATGCGCTGCTTGAGGTCGGCGTCGGGCAGCAAATCCCAGGCGACGCTGAAGCTGAAGAAATGGCCTACGATCTCGTCCGAACTGGTGTCTCCCTTCCAATAATACTGGCCGTCGGCGGTCCAATGCCATTGGCCTTCCTGGGGCAGCGGGTCGCCTTTGCGAATAAACGAGCGGGCCGGGAAACCACGGCGACCGGCGACTTGCTCCAGGAACAGGAGGGCGGCCAGCGATTTGCGGGCCTGGGCCAGGGCCTGGGGAGACTTGGTAACGGCATAGCGGAAACACTCGGCGGCGGCATAAATGGAGGTCCAGAGCCCGTCGTTGTCGCTGTCGGCGAGTTGATAACCGGCGGTGTCGCCGGCCACAGGGAGGCGGCAATCGGCCACCAGTCCGTAGCGGTCGTGGCGGGCGCGAATCCGCCGCTCGAAGAAATCGGCCTTTTGCGCGAGCCTCATCGGGCGCAGTTCGAGGTGCGCAATGCCGGTCCGCGTGCGCACCCAAACGCCCCCGCGCGCATCGGGCACAATCTGCTGCACCTGGTCGTCCGGCAAATAACGCAGGCCGGCAAAATATTGGCAGCGGTCCGGCTCTGGGGCCAAAGCGCTCACCCGCACCAGTCCCTGGGTCGTGCCCAACCAGGCGGCCGCGTCCGAGGCGAAAGCCATTGCCGTGATGCCACCAACGGGCAGGGCGCTGGCCTTCCCGCCCAGCGCCGCGGGCACGCTCTTGTCATTCAGACTGAAGAAGGTCCGGAGCTTCTGCGGGTAGGGCGCCAACTTGACCGGTTCCCAGGCCTGGGCGGCGAGGCCCGCCAGCAGGCCGCACCCGAGCACGGCGAGGCCCTCGGCGCCCCGCAGCCGCCCTAGCGCGGCGCGCCGCCGCTCGGTCCTGCCGGCCTTCTGTACTGGGTCCAAAATATTCGCTTGGCCCGTGTCGGACGCTGCTGTCCCGAAGGGACATTCGAGAGTAGCCCGGCGTTTCAACGCCGGGGTAGCCCACCCTTCCTGCTCTGCTCGTCCCGAAGGGACGATTGAATCGTCAGCCGAGGCCTCGCCTTCGGCAGGGGGAGTCTCAACCGTCCCTTCGGGACGGATTCGGGTCCTTTGCCCGTCGGACCCAGCCTTGAAACACTGGGCTATTCTCACGAAGTCCCTCCGGGACAAAGGTCTGGCTGAATTTCCGAAGGGCATTGGGGCTAAGGCAATTCCCATTCTGGTCATGGATTGGTGAGGGATAACTCGGCCGCTTGCGTTACGGGCGCGGGTGGAACTTCCGGTGGACCTCGCGCAGCCGGCTGCCGGCGACGTGGGTATAGATTTCGGTGGTGCTGATGCTCGCGTGGCCGAGCAATTCCTGGATCACGCGCAGGTCGGCGCCGTGTTCGAGCAGGTGCGTGGCAAAGCTGTGGCGCAGCATGTGCGGGGTCACGTTGCGCGCGATGCCGGCCCGGCGGACCCGCTGTTTGATGCGCAGCCAGAGCGTCACCGGGGCGAAGGGGGTGCCGCGTTTGGTGAGAAAGACATTGGCCGGCGAACGGGCGGTGACCAGTTTGGGCCGGCCGGCCTCAAGGTAGCCCTGCAAGGCCGTCACCGCCTTGCGGCCCACCGGCACCACCCGCTCCTTGTTGCCCTTGCCGACGACACTGACAAAGCCGGCCTCGAGGTGGAGTTGCTCGAGCCGGACCTGGCGCAGCTCGGCCAGGCGCAGGCCCGAGGCGTAGGCCAGTTCCAGCACCGCCTGGTCGCACAGGTTGGGCGGCGTCTGGGGCGTCTCGGGCGTCAGCAGTTTCTCAATTTCTCGGCCGGTCAGCGCCTTGGGCAAGCGTTTCCAGCGCCGCGGCAGCGAGAGGTTTTCGGCGATATTGGCCGGCAGCAGCTTCTCGTTTTCCGCAAACCGGTAAAAGGCGCGCAAGGCGGCGATCTCGAGATAGACACTCTGGCTGCTCAGCCGCCGCGCCGGGTTCGGGGAGGCGCGGCCCTCCCCGGCGCCGGGCGGATTGGCCACGGCCCGCTCCCGCTCGTGCTGCAGGAAGGCCATCAGGTGTCGCAGTTCGACCGATTTCCAATCGGCCAGCCCCTGCTGGCCGGCCCAGGTCACGAACTTGTTCAAGAGGGCGGCGTAAGTCCGCTGGGTGTGCTCCGCCTGCCCGCGTTCGTGGCGGAGGTATTGGAGAAAATCTTCGACCAGGGTCTGCATCGCGGCCGAGGCTGCCCCAGCGGCGGGCCAGGAGCACGCGCTTAAGGAGGAGCACGACCGTTACCGGTGCCAGGATTGCACCAGAGCCGGTTCTTGAACGTGTCATGGGCCTCTCTGAGCCAGGCCGTGTACTGGACGAACTGAACACTGCCGCTGACGACCAGCACGATGCCGCCGATCTTGCCGTGGCGATGACCCAGCCCGCCATCGGTATTTGGGTCCGGATAGCTGGCGCCGTCGTTGTAACCGTAGCCGGCTGGTTGATCGGGCCGGTCCTCCGGTTCCCACATCATAAAGGCATCCTGCCGGAAATCGTTCTGGTTATAGGTCCTGAGCGGGACGGCGCCGTAGCCGCAGATCGCCCCATTCTGGACGTAAGTAGAGAGCTTGTTCGCCCGCGCAGCGAAGGCGGGGCCATTGGTCTTGTCCAGCGGACAGCGGTAGAGCGTCATGTCCTTGAGTTGCGGCCAGAGCAGGCCCCCTTCGTAGGCCAGTCGCGGATTCGAATTAAACGGCGCGGCGAACAGGTCCGGCACGACCTGGTTGGTCGGAGTATAGAGCCAGCCCGGAATCGGAATCGAGGTGCCCGGAAAGACCCAGGGATAGTTCCAGTTCGGGTAGGCCATCTTGTCGTGGTTGTCCCCCACATACAGGTGCGTGGCCGTGCCAAGCTGCTTGTTGTTGTTGACGCACTGCATGCGTTGGGCCTTTTCCTTGGCGCTGGCCAGGGCCGGCAGGAGCATCGCCGCCAGGATGGCAATGATCGCAATGACCACCAGCAATTCAATCAGCGTAAAAGCGCGTGGCCGCGCAGACCGGACGCAAGCGCGGCAGCAGGACGAACCGAAATCCGGGTCTTTCATAAGCCCAGTATAGCGCACCGGTTCGCGCTTGGGAATCCCTAATTTTGGAATTAAGTGGGTTTGAGAATCATTTACTGCCGATCACCTGGTTGATTTTCGCCGCCAGCTCCCTGGCCTCCGCTTCCGTGAAAGAACCTGAGATCAGCGCTTTACCCTCCGAAATCTCCGACCGGATCACCGGGGCCGAGTACAAGTGGCCGTCCATGACGATCGCCAGGCGTTTGTTGATGTGCTCTTTTGTAATCTGCGCAAATCGTTCCTGACCTTCCGGGCTGAACTGGATGGCGATCTCCGGCGCGCCGGATAACGGGTTGGCCGTTACAATGGCTGAACGGATGGCCGTATAGTCCAACAATGGCCCTTTCTGCAGGTAGAGGGTTTCGCCGGCGGAATTCCCGGCATGGTTGGTCATTGGCTCAGTATTTTCACCGGGTTCATCAAGGACCAGTTGGAGCTGGAAGGGAGACGGCCTGGCCGGCTGTTCGGTCGCGCCGGATACCGGCGGTGCCGCCAGGCCAGAGCGCCTTGCTTGCGCCGCCGGGCCGGCTCGCTCAAGCTCGCGCTGTTGTCGGCGAAGCTGCCCCACTTCACTGCGGAGCCTGAGCAACTCGCTCAACTGGTTGCTGCTCAGAGCTGCCGAGCGCTTTGCCTGGGCCAGCTCATTGGCAAGGCCCTCCTGCTGTTCGCCCAATTGCGCGGCCTGCTGCCTTAAAGACCCGTTCTCCGCCCGCAACCTGATCAACGACTGGTGCTCAACCAGCAACAGGCTGCCGGCACTCGCTGCCACCATCGCGCCAATAAGGCCGAATTTCAGTTTGGTCATAGTCATGAGTTTCAAAAGGGCAATGGTTGTCCCGCTTTCCGCTCCCGCGCCGGCCAGCGCACCGCTCGTCAGCGCCCCCGCCAAACCCGCCGGCGCCATTTCGACGGCGTTGGCCGAAAGCACGCTCGAAAGTGCGGCCGCGGCGGTGCTGACTCCGCGGCGCGTCAGATAAGCGCGGAGCTTGTCCAGCGCGCGCGTCACACGTTTTTGCGCCGCGTCATCACTCAGGCCGAGGGCGACACCGACCGAGCGGAAATCCTGGTCCTGGAAGAAACGCAACAGCAGCGCATCCCGGTCCTGAGCACTCAGCTTCGCCATCGCCTCATCGAGCACGGGGCGCAGCCGCTTCCAATCGGGCGATGTTTCAGCGGTGGCGCAATCCAGACGCTCCATGGCCTGCCTTTCATGTGTCAGACGGCGGCGTTCCGCGCGCAGAACTTTTTGAGCCGCGTAGCGCGTGCTGCGGTAAAGCCAGCCGGCCAGCGATTGACTGGCCTTGCCTTTGCGGACCAGCGACGGGGCTTTGCGGACGAGATCGGTAAAAACACTCTGGGCCACGTCGTGCGCCAAATCCGGCGAACCGACCTGCCGCCACGCGGCGGCAAAAACCAGGTCCGTGTGCCGGGCGACAACTTGGCCTAAGGCAAGTTCGGCGCCCTGTTCGACGTACTCCCGAAGAAGTGCTGCGTCGGACTTCGCTTGCATCTTAACCATTAAACACCCGGGCAGGGCAAAATCCGACAGAAATTCGTCGCTGCGTGAATCCGCGCAGCCAATTCGGTCTTCCTGCCTGCGCCGCGCCTTGCTGCCCCGGGGCCTCAGGCAAGCGGATTTCGGCCTTCGGACCTCGGGCGGCCTGGCGGGATATTTTTGCCCAGCCCCTTTTATTGGGCAGTCCGTAGCATAGGCGACACCCGGCGCCGAAAGAATAGCCGTCAAAAAGCGCAAAAGGCGCAAGAACCATGGGGTTTTTGCCCCTTTTGAGCCTTTTTGCGGCTGTTTCACGGCCTGTTCTATCCTGCGGACCCCTCTGGCAGCCCGGCCTGGCTTGTCCCCAGTACTGGTGACTGGCGGGGTACAGCGGTTCTGGTATGGTAGCGGTGTTGACGGTGCAAGAACGCAGTGGCCAAACCGTGTGTGTTGGTAGGTGGCCTGCGGCGCCGCATCGGATGACGATTTAAGTTCTCAGTGTAGAATGTGGCAGAGCGGCCGGGTGAAAACCCGGCCGTTTTGTTTTGGCCGAGGCCCGCCGCAAGCACGCGCCCAACGGCAGTACCTGCTTGCCCGAAGCACCCTGCCGGGCGTATGCTCGCGCCATGAAACCGATCTGCCGCCGGATGAGGCTTCCTGAACATCACCGTTTTCCAGGGGCCATCAAGGCACACGAATCGGAGCCGGGTGCGCCCCGGCCCTGCTCCAGAATAGGCTCCGTCAGAAACTCCTCCCTTTGCGAAGATGCTTTGCGCCGGCGCCCAAAGCCTTTCCGCACCAATCCTCTGCGCCGCGCCAACGGGCTGGCCCTGGCGACTTGGTGCGTGTGCCTGCTGAGCTTGGCTGGCTGGAGGACCCTTTTGGCCGAGGAGTTGCGAGCGGGGTGCGCCCGGCTCGATATTACCCCTGCACAGCCTGTCACCCTGGCAGGTTATGCGTCGCGGAAGGACCTCTCCCGGGGCGTGCACGACCCGCTCTCGGCGCGGGTGGTGGCCCTCGAGCAAAGCGGTCAGCGGCTCGTGCTCGTCTCGGTGGACAATCTCGGCTTCTACAACGGCACCGCCGCTCCCTTGCGCAAGGCGATCCTCGAGGCCTGCGGCCTCAAACCCGCCGAGTTGTTCCTCTGCGCGATTCACACCCATAGCGCACCCGCGTTGACGTTGGACAGCGAGAAAGGCCACACGAACAACGTCCAATACACCCAGACACTCCAGGGCAAGTTGGTGGAGGCGGTCCGCAATGCTTTGGACCGGCTGGCTCCGGCGCAAGTGGGCGTCGGCGCCGGCTCCTGCCCGGTGGGCGCCAACCGCCGGGAGGTGGTCCAGGGCACTGATGGCAAGACCAAGATCGTGCTCGGCCGGAATCCCTCGGTGCTTACGGATCGCGAGGTGCAAGTGCTCAAGCTGGCGCGGCCGGGGCAGAACCAGTTAGCCGGCGCCCTTTTCGCCTACGCCACCCACAGCACGTCGCTCGGACCGGGCAACTACCTGGTCAGCGGCGATGTCCATGGCCTCGCCGAGCAATTCCTGGAAAACTACCTCGGCGCGGACGTGGTCGCGCCGGGTTTTGCCGGGGCGTCGGGTGACATCGATCCCTGGTTTCGCATCAAGCCTGATTTCAAGACCAACAACGCCTGGCTCCCGGAACCGGTCTTGCTGGGCACATTCCTTGGCGAAGAGGTGGCGCATGTGCTCGAAGGAATCCAGGGGTTCGCCACCAATACCGCCATTAAAACGAACTTCAAAGCTGTCGAGCTCCCGGCCAAACCGCGCGGTGAGGCCCAGCCGGCGGCCAGCCTGACCTTGCCCTTCAACCTCACCGTGGGCCGCGTGGGGGAGATTGCCTTCGTGGGCCTGGGTGGCGAGGTCTTCAACGAAATCGGCAAGGCCATCAAATCAGCCTCCCCTTTTCCTCGCACCTTCATTTTCACCCACTGCAACGGGGCGGCGGGCTATCTGCCGACGCGCCCCAGCTATCCGCAGGGCGGATACGAGGTCCAAAGCAGCTCCTTTGCGCCGGGGGCGGACGAACTCCTGCTCCAGGAGACCACGCGCCTGTTGAGGGAACTGCAATGAGGCTCGGCAGAGTGCCGAGCGCGGGCCAGACGCCTGCCCCAAGACCGCTCCCGCCCGGTTCACGGGCGCGAGGTGCCACCGATGGTCGGGCAAGTCTCGCCCCAATGATTGCGCTGGGTCTGGCCCTGGCGTGCTCCTTGGCCTGCAACGCGGCTGGCGGCGCCGCTGCCGACGTGCTTACGCCGGCCGAGCGGGAGCAGTTCTTTGAGCGTTATTTCCAGCGGATGACCGCCCCCAAGCCGTTGACCCGATTCAAGTCCCAGGCCGAGTGGCGGAGCTACCGGGCGCAGCTCCGGGAGAAGGTCCTTGGGGCCATCGGCCTTTCTCCGCTCCCTGAGCGTGTGCCCTTGGAGCCGAAGATTGCCGGGCGACTGGACCACGATGATTATTCGGTTGAACGGGTTTATTACCAGGTATTCCGGGGAGTGTATGCCAGCGGCTATCTCTATCGGCCGAGGCTCCAATCAGCCCAGGGAAATCACGCCGCCGGCGGCGAGGCGCGCCTGCCGGCCGTCCTCAATCCCCACGGTCATTGGTCGCTGGGGGCGGTCGAGCCGACCGTGCAGATGCGGTGCATCGCCCTGGCCAGGAAGGGCTATGTCGCCTTCTGCCCCGACTCGACTCACGTGGCCGAACTGGGCTACGGGCTGTGTCCGATTGGCCTGATGACCTGGAACAACATGCGCGCCTTGGATTACCTGGAGTCCCTGGATTTTGTGGACCCCAAACGGCTCGGGTGCACCGGCGCCTCTGGCGGCGGCCAGCAGACCATGTATCTGGCGGCGCTGGATGAGCGCGTCAAAGCCATCGTGCCGGCGGTGCTGGTCTCGTATTTCCGAAGGATTCTCTTCGTTTCCGAGCAGACCCATTGCTTCTGCAATCACGCCCCGGGCATCGCCCGCTGGACTGATGAAACTGAGCTGGCCGCCATGTTTGCCCCGCGGCCCACCCGCTTTATCTGCGCGACCGGCGATTGGACCCGCGAGTTTCCCAAGGAGGAGTTCCCGGAGATTCGGCATATCTATGCGCTGGCGGGGGGAGAGGTCGATTGTGTGCAATTCGACAAGCCCCATAATTACGACCAGGACAGCCGGGAGCAGATGTATGGCTGGATGAACAAGTATTTGAAGGGAGCATCCGATCCGCTCCTGGCGCGGGAGCCGCCGATTACGCCCGACAATCCGGAGATGCTCAAGGCGCTGGGCCGGCCGCTCCCCGGGGCGTCGGACCTGGAAGGGGCCCGGGCCTGCTACCGCGCCAGTTGCGGTTTCCACGTGCCCCCCCTGCGTGGCAAAACGCAATGGCGGGCTTATCAACGGCAACTGCAAGCCAGCGTCCGCCCATTGCTGGGGGAAGACTTGCCCACAGCGCCGCAACCCCCGATTTCGCGAGGAACGGTCGAAGTGCAGGGCTTGAAGCTGGAAAAGCTCCTGCTCGGCGCCGAGCCTGAAGTGGCGGTGCCCGCGTGGCTCTTTGTCCCGGAGCGGACAGGCCGGCGCAGTCCCGCGTTGGTAATCGTCCATCCGGCCGGCAAACAAGCGCTCCTGGCCGAGCGCAAGGGCCTGGTGCGGGAACTGTTGCGTCGCGGCGCCATTGTCCTGGCCGTGGATGCGCGCCTGCGCGGGGAGTTGCGACGGAACTGGCATTGGAACGAAGTCATCTGGGGCCGGCCGGAGGAGGGGATGGCGGCCCACGACCTGAACTGTGCCGGCGCCTATCTGCGCTCACGCCGGGACGTGGACCCAGCCAAAGTTTTCGTGTTGGGCCTCGGTGAAGCGGGCCGGTTTGCCCTGTTCGCCGCGGCTTTGGACCCGCATTGGGCGGGGGCGGCCCTGGACGCGGTGGGCCCGCTTTACGCGGAGGCCGACCCGCTCCAGGGCGTGCCCAACCTGCTGCGCTACGGCGACCTGCCGCAAGTGGCCGTCTTGGCGGCGCCCCGCCGGCTATGGCTCAATGGCGACGGCTCTCGCTTTGGCTTTACGCAAGAGGGCTATCGGGCCCTGGGCCGGGCCGGCAAGCTGGATTGCTCCGACCTGCCGGCGGACGCGTTCGACCAGCGGCTCCCTGAATGGCTGGCCGGCACGAAACAGTCCCGGACCTACAGCACCTCAGGCAGGTGAGTGGGCCGCCCAATTGCAGGTTGAAAATTGTAGTTTCCATTCCCAAGTCCCCCCTATGCACAACCCTAATCCCCTGACTTCACGCCGCGCCTTCCTGGCGCGATGGCCGGCAGCCGCTGGGATGGCCCTGGCCATCCAGCCCGGCGCCGCCTCGGCGGCCGAAACGACGCTCCGGCCCGGCGAGTTCAACGTTCGGCAATTTGGCGCCCGCGGCGACGGCCAGACCCTGGACACCAGGGCCTTGCAGAAAGCGATCGAGGCCTGTGCCCAAAACGGCGGCGGGACGGTGCATTTGCCCCCTGGCCGTTATCTGAGCGGCACGCTCTTTCTCAGGAGTTGGGTCACCCTCGAGCTTGCCGCCGGGGCCACGCTCCTCGGCAGCCGCCGCCTGGAAGATTATCCCCCAACCATCTCTGCCATTCGGTCCTACACCGACATCTACACGGAGCGGAGCCTGATTTACGGCGAAGACCTCGAACACGTCGCCCTGCAAGGCCGGGGCGCGCTCGATGGCCAGGGCGCCGCGTTCAAAGGCCCGCACAAGGTCCGGCCGTACCTGGTCCGGCTGGCCAACTGCCGGGACGTCCTGGTGCGCGACTTGACGCTCCGGGACTCGCCGATGTGGGTCCAGCATTACCTGGCCTGCGACGGCCTGCGCCTCGACGGCCTGACCGTCCTGAGCAAATGCAACGCCAACAATGATGGCCTCGACATCGATGGTTGTCAGCGGGTGCGCATCGCCAATTGCGATATTCAATCCGGGGACGACGCGCTCGTGCTCAAGAGCACGCTCAATCGCCCTTGCAAACACGTGGTCATTACCAATTGCCTGCTCAGCAGCGACTGCAATGCCTTCAAGCTCGGCACCGAATCCAACGGCGGCTTCGAAGACATCGCGCTGAGCAACTGCGCCATTTACGATACCCGCCTGGCCGGCATCGCCCTCGAGACCGTCGATGGCGGCACACTGGACGGCGTCCGTATCTCCAATGTCACAATGCACAACGTCCGAGGCCCGCTCTTTATCCGCCTGGGCAACCGGGCGCGGCCCTTCCAGGCGGGGATGCCGCCGCCCGGCGTGGGCACGCTGCGCAATGTGAGCATCTCTCACCTCCAGGCGACCGGGGCCGATCACACCGGGTGCTGCATCGCCGGCTTGCCGGGACACCCGGTCGAAAATGTGACCCTCAGCAATATCCGCCTCCAATTCGCCGGCGGCGGCAAAGCGGACGAGGCACGGCGGGAAATTATGGAGAAGCCGGAGGCCTATCCCGAGTATTCCATGTTCGGCGTCCTGCCGGCCTACGGCTTCTACTGCCGCCACGCGCATAACCTGGCATTTCACAACGTGGAACTCAGCACGATTGCGCCCGAGGCCAGACCATCCTTGATGTGCGAAGACGTGGATTTGCTGCGAGTCTTCGCCTGGAGCGCGCTCGCGGTCGCCGGCACTGCCCCGGTCATGCGGTTGGAGAGCGTGCGCAATGCTTTAATTGAGGGCTGCCGCGCCTCCCCAGGAATCGGCCCCTACCTGCGCGTCGGTGGAAAGGACACCGCTGGCATCCGGCTCCTGGCCAACGACCTCAGCCAAGCCGGCAAAGGCGTCGAGGCTGATCCCGACGTGCCGCCGGGGGCCGTCAGCCCGGGCGACTCCGGCCCTTAGTGGGGCAGGCGTCTCGCCTGTCTCTGCGGCCGTCTCGCCCGCGTTGGCTTATGGGCCGTTTCATAAATACGGTGACGTAGGCGGCGAGGGTTTTTCGTGCAGACAAGGCCCGAGCACCGAGCATATCCCTCCCGACCTGTCGGGATGAGGTGCGAGCAAGGCCGTCGGGGCGAGGGAAAACACCGAAAATCTCCCAATACAGCCAGCACAGGCAACAGAGCCAATAGAGCATTGGGGACTCCCAATTTCCCGCTTGCGACCCCGGACGAAGCCCGGCACCATACCGCCGCTATGAAACCGGCGAGCAACCTCCGACAAATCGTTAATGGACTCTGGTTTTGGTCATCGCTCCACGAGGAATGGCAAGTGGACTTCTCGTCTTGCGCCTGGCACGGCAACGATGAACTGGTGCTGGTCGATCCCATTGAACTCGACGCCGCCAGTCTGGCCAGGCTGGAGCGTGTTGCCAAGCCAACCGCCATCCTGCTGACGAACCAAAACCACGAGCGCCACGCCGACTGGTTCCGAAAAAAATACGGCATCAAGGTTCATGTCCATCGGGACGCCGTGCCGGGCATCGAGCTCACTCCTGACGAGTTGTTTGGCGATGGCGCGACCGTCTGCGGCGGCTTGAAGGTCATCCATCTGCCCGGCTGCTCGCCCAGCGACTGCGCGTTCTACACTGAGGCGAACGGTGGCATGGTTCTGGTGGGCGACGCGGTAGTGAACGGGAAAGAGGGGCTCGCGTTTCTCCCGGATGACTATTGTCAAGATCCCAAGCAGAATCGCGAATCGTTGAAGAAGCTCCTCAAGCTGAAGTTCGAGACGTTGACGGTCGCGCACGGCAACCCGGTTCATCCCAAGGCGGGCGAGCAGTTCGCCAAGCTGTTCCGCGCCTGACGCCGGCTTAGGGCTTCGGGCTTTGCCCGGTGTTGCGCTTGCCTACCGCGCCGGTTTCAGTTCGATCACCTTGGTTTCCTGCGGCGGCAGACTGAGTTCCCACGCTGCCGCTGCAGGCAGGGCGTTGCCAGATACCAATTCCTGCGCCGTTGCGGCCCCGGTCATTCGCAGCGCGGCGGTGTCCGCGCGCAAGGCCCCTGTTTGGCCCGTCGCCGTGTCATTAAAGAGCGTAAAATAGACCGCCCCGGCGGGGTCCGGGCCGAAGCGCTCGACCCAGATGCGCTCATTATCGCAGGTGGCGTGGGTCACCGGTTGCCAGCCCGCCTCGGCCACGCGTCTGACCAGCGGCAGGTACTTTTTGAACAGCGGCCGGTCGCGGTTATACCACTTGGGATTCTGCCAGTAGGGATTCTCGGCGGCGTTGTGGCTGAACATGCCGGGCCAGAAGCCGTAAAAGAGGCTCCGCTGGAAGTAGCGCTCGACCAGTTCGGGCGTGAAGGCGTCGTAATCGGTATTCATCAACAGCAGATACGGCTTCCGGCCGGACATCGCCCGCCAGAGGCTCATCTGCGCGTCTGAAGCCGGGCGGTATTGGCCCTGATAAAGCCAGTCGGTTTCGGTCCCCAGCACGTCCAGCCACGGGCAAAGAAAGGTGAAACGATAAGGCACGCCGTTGGCGAAGGTGAGTTTGCCCAGCCGATGCACCTCCTCGCAAATCCACCGGGTGAACTCGAAGACGGCCAGCCCCTTGTAGAGCGCCGGCTTTTTGCTGTCGCTCGCGAAGGTCAAGGGCACGCTCGTGTAACGGAAGTGCTCGCGGCGGAAATTCAGGTCGGCAGTGACGTATCCCTCGAGGGAATCCAGATACTCGCCGTCCAATTGCCCTTTGGCCCCCGGCCCGTAGAGCCTTTGCTTGATCGATTCGTTCCAATGCACCGTCGCCGCATTCCAGGAAACTTCCTCCCCGGCTGATTGGCCGGCAGGGCGAGTCTGGCCGGCGGCCGGCAGCGCCGGGTTCGGATTGAGACTCCACACGGCTCCGTTGCACCAGGGCTCATTGCGGAAGAGCAGGCAGGGCTGGCCGGCATCATCCCATACGCCGGCCACGCGGCTGGCCAGCGCCATCTGCCGCTCGGCGCCTTGGCCGCTTTGGGCCAGTTGGTCGCGCACCCTGCGCGCCTCGGCCAGCGTCCGCGGCGCATCCTTGGCCAGGCGCATCCACCAGGTCATCGGCTCGGTGTAGCGGAAGCTCAGGATGCCGTGGGCGTCGTCCCAGGGAACATTGTTGTTGCCCTCGTGAAATTTGAAGCCGAAATCCTGCCAGTCCTGGACCGTGCTGACATCGGTAAAGGGCATCCAAAGCCCCTGCTCCCGGGCGCGGACGCGGAAGTAGTCCGCAAAAATCTCCATCAACTTCTGGAACGCGGCCCGGAAACCCCAGCGCGGCTCAAAGCGGAAGAGGACGAAGCGGAAATCCGCCGCGCCGGGGAAACCCTCCGTCTCCGGCGCCAGGCCGAAATCGAAGGCGATATAGAACTGCCTGGTGCCGGCATGGTAGCCGAGGCGAAACTGGGCCGGGTGGGCCATGTCCAGCGCCAGGGCCAGGCCCGCGCGGTCGCTGTGCATCGCCGCCAGCGGGTAAAGCGACAGGGTTCCCGTGGCCCCGCAATGGACGCCCACGGTATTGGCAAATTCACCCTGGCCCACGATGAGGCGGCTCCGGCGGATGTCGTCCCCCCAATGCCAGCCGGCGGCGTCCACAGGCAGGGCGAAAATCAACGTGATTGCCCGGTCTGCGCCGCGCAAGTCGGCCAGCCGCCCCTCAACCACGATATGGTCGGCTTCCCCCCGGCAGGCGCTCCGCAGCTTCAAGCCCAGTTCCGAACATTCTCCGCCGGCCAAACCATAGATGTCCGAGTTGGCCGCCACGTCCCGCGCCAGGAAACCGGAGGGGGCCGCGCCGGCCAATTCCCGACCGTCCACTTGCAGGGAAGCGACCGTGCCGTCGCGCAACTGCAGCTCCAAGCCGTCCCGCGTGCGGAAGGCCGCCGCTTCGCCAGCCGGCCTGCCCGGCTCCTGGACGGGCTTGACCGCCACGCCTTGGAAAAGCACCGCTCCCTCCCCCGCCTTGATTTCGTCCACCGCGACGTCGTCAAACCACGCTGTGCCGGCGTGCCCGCGCAACAGGCAGTGCAGCGTCAACGTCTTGACCGGCTTTTCCGGCAGAATGATCCGCTCGCGCTGCTCCCAGTCATGCGTCCCGGTGTGGAAATTGGCCGTCTGGCCCCAGAGCGGCGTGCCGTCCGCGTAAACGATGTCCACATAAAGGGAATAGTCGTTGTCCGAACCGCCGGTGACGTCTTGCGCCTTGCTCCAGCCCCGGACCACCAGCGGCGCGACCTGGGTCCGATTCAGCGCCAGAGTCTGGCTGGCGCCAACCCAACCGCTCCCGTTCGGGTTTTCACACCGCAGGGCCTGGGACCGGTTGCGCCCCTCGCCACTGGCCGCAGAATAGCCCTGGGGCGCCGGCGCCCAGTCACGCAGTTTGCCTGCGGCCGCCTGTTCAAAATCTCCGTTGCGCAAGAGCATCGCGCCCGACTGGCTGGCTTTGACCACGCGCAGAACCGGCTCGGCGCCACCAACGAGGCCCTCACTCACCAAGCCGCAACCAACGAGAAAGACAAACCAGGTTTTCATCACAAAAAATCGACACCGAGCATTGTTACAGTATGGTTCTATAATCTGTCAAAATCGACGCAATCCGCCACGATTTTTCGTAACTGTTCGGGTGTTGGGCCAGGTTTGGTGTGAATGCTCATGTGGGGTCGACTTGAACGTTTGTCCCGGAGGGACATCTCGACAATAGCCCGGCGCTTCAGCGCCGGGTGCGACGCCCAAAGAGCCCGCGTCCCGAAGGGACGCTTGAAGCTCAATCCCACAAATAGCGCTCGTCGTAGTCAATCCGATGCCTCTTGAGGAGGGTCACAAACTCCTCCTGGAATGTCCTGCGTCGATGGTGCTGCTCCTGGCCTTGGATGTAGCGGATGGCCTTGTCCAATTGCGACACGCTCACGCTGAAGGCGCCATACTTCTCCTGCCAGCGGAATCGCCGGCACTCCAGGAAGGTTTCGTGCACCCACTTCGAAGACGCGCCCTTGAGCAGCTGCAGGGCTTGGGCAATCGAGAGGGTCGCCGGTAGGGACAGCAGGATATGGACGTGATCGAGCGTGCCGCCAATCTCGATGGCTTTCATCCGGTTCTGCCGGGCGATGCCGCCCAGGAAGGGCCAG
>Ga0187870_1001125_pt1 | contig 26045 bp, 33 predicted proteins | sample June2016WEW_13_1_3_FD_132974 | JGI IMG/M metagenome (GOLD analysis project Ga0187870, IMG submission 132974) | Peatland microbial communities from SPRUCE experiment site at the Marcell Experimental Forest, Minnesota, USA - June2016WEW_13_150 | ecosystem: Environmental > Terrestrial > Soil >... | reverse complement strand
TTATGAGAAAATGTACCCTCAGATCGGAAGTGCCAAGGCGCCTGGTGGGCCTCCTGGTCTTCAAAACCAGTGCACCGGTGACGAGCTGGTGGGTGGGTTCGATTCCCATGCACTTCCGCCATTAATTTCAATAGCTTACAATCCTATCCCTACAAAATAAATACAAGAAGGTTCGATTGGGGTGGATTTTGGGGAAATCGCCCCTATTCGTCCAGTTTATTAATAGCGTCCGAAAGGCTGGGGTTAATCGACTGGATGTAGGTAGAAGTAGTTGTGACCCTGGTGTGGCCTAACAAAAGTTGAATATCGGAAAGTGGCACATTCTTATCAACTAGAGTAGAAGCTCCCAGGTGCCTTAGATTGTGAGCCGAAAATTCCTTCACTTTGGCCTTTCGGCAAAGGGACTTAAAAAGCTTAATGCGGTTGTCGAACCTTGATCTTTTTCTCCGGTTGGTGAAGACGTATTCGCTTTCCCTGGGCAACGCCTCAAGAATGGTCCGGAGCGTGCCGGTCAAGGGAATCCGCCTTATCGAGACGTTCGAGTTCCGGGCCTTCCGCGTTCTCAGAACAAGGTAGTTGTCCTTGAAATTCACGTCCTCCCATTTGAGCTTATGGATTTCCCTCATTCGCCCCATCGTGTGAAGGAGAGCGATCATATAGGCCCGTTCTGAATCGGTAGCCACTTCAAGAGTTTTTTTAACGTCCTCGAAAGGCGGAATGTATTTTAGCGCCCTTTCCGCTCCGTATTTCTCAAGGCCCTTCACTGGATTATAGTCAATGAGCCCCTCCTTTACCCCGTGGGAAAAGAGGGCTCGAACCAGCGCCAGAACCCGGTTGGCCTTCTCTTTCGATTCGGCGGCGATCTTCTCGATGTAGTCTTTAACATCTTCCCGGCTAATTTCCCGCTTGGTCGCCCATATCTTGATCAGGTTTTCAATTAGCAGCTTATTCCTTTCAAAGTGGCCTTTAGTCCTCCGGATCTCCAAATCCTTCAATCGACTCTCGCACAAGGCGATAAAGCCCGTATTGATCCGCCGGGCTGACGTTCTCGCCTTTGCCTCCGCTTCTTTGGCCTCTTCTTTCGTGAGATATCCGCCGTTCCGGTAGCGCACTCCTCTCCTGGTGAAGTCGTACCTCCAGGTCGCTCCATGTTTCTCCACCACCTGAAATCACCTCCTCCATGATTTTTTCAAATACCCGCCTGGGAAAGCGAACCAAGCGTCCAATCCGTATGGCGCCCAAGCTTTGAGCATGCTTATAGACAAACTCCGGTGAGACGCGGAGAATCTTGGAAATTTCACGGGGGGTTAGAAACTCCTCCATCATTTCAGCTCGAAGTCGTTCCGATCAATTATTTCAAACAAGACCCAATAAGCTTGCTTAAAGAGGCTAAGGTTTTTCTTAATCTCGGCTATTTGCTTCGAATAGACCCAAGGAGATAAGCCCTTGTTCAGTAACCGCCTTCTTCTAGCCTGCAAATTCTTCAAAGTTCTCTGAGCGTTGGCGCAAATCTCTCTATAGTCGTCCATGTGACTTTCCTCCCTGCGGGTTCTCCCCGATCCCAGACCTGAAAGCAGGCCGGGACCGGGGATATCGTTTCGTCCTTTAGAGCAAAGCTCTTCGCTGCTACCCGAATGAGCATTGCCCGTCGCCGGCACATAGCAGTCTCCATCACCATTTTGGCTAGCCTCCCTCCGTTGAGCGAGGCAGAGTTTCCGACTGTTCTCCGTAGTCTTCACCAGCGACTACTCCATCTGGTTCATAGTCCAGTTGAAAGCAGTAGGACGGGAGATCAAACCATTTGAGATCAAAGGTAGGCTTCTGGATTCCAGTTGGTCTTACTTCCAGAGGCCTGACAAACGGGGGCCTAGGCAATTTTACTATTCCCTCGTCATCGGACGTCTTGTAGGCCGCGTGGTACTTCTCCAGCCCTTGAATGTCTGCGGCCGTGATGGTTTGAAACTCACGAGAAATCATTGAGACCTCGACGTAACCAGCCCTCAAGCAAATGAGCGTCCCTGCATTACTCAGGATGGTGTGAATCAAGGCGCTGGGGATCATGCTGAAGTCAGTTGTGGCGAGGATTGTTGCAATCTTGTATTTCCTCCCCTCCTTGAGCACGAGGCTGAAATCTTGGGCTACAAAATTGTGGCACTCGTCAATGACAAGGATTAATGGCTTGTATACGTTGGGCCGCGAATAGACAAAATACGCTTTGACCAGGTTTGTGAGGAGGGTTCCCACGAAAACTTTCTTGGCGAACCCCATTCCGCTGCAATCAAGGATGAAGGTTTCCTCGTTTTCTATGAGCTTATTGATCTCAAGGGAACTCTCCCCACAAACTATCTGTTTAAACTCCTCATCTTGAAGCAAGAGATCCAATCGGGCCAGAACGCCGTCTCGCGTTTCCGCGTTTCCCTTCTGGGCGGCAAGGTTGGCTCGTACTTCTTCAAGGGTAGTTCTTCCAAGCCCCAGGCATCTTACTACCTCATCATTGAGGATCTGGAGCATCTTAACGGTGAGCCTTTGGTTGGGCGTCGTCAGAGTTACCATCTGGTTTATCGTTTCAGCCAGAAGGTCAGCCACTTGATGGTGCTTGTAAGGGCTTAGCATAAGATTAAGGGCGATTGGGGTCTGAAGTGAACAGTAGTGGGCATCGCCTTTCACCACCGAATAACAGTCCTTTGCCAGAAAGCCTGAGGGGTCAATGAGAATTTTAGCTACCCGGATAGAACTGTCATCCTGAAAGCGTCCCAGAAGCCACTGTGATTTTCCGGTGCCCGTGGCGCCTCCGATAAAGGTTGGTTTAAAACGGTCAGTGTCCTTTACGTACACAGGCATATAGTCCGGAACCCGGTTACCGATCTTCAGTCGTGGCATCATTGCCAAGCTCCTTGAGCTTTAGCTTGTAATTCAGGGCAGCGTCTTCATAGTCCATTTCCAGGATCTTCGCTTTGTACACTTCCTGTGCTGTAAGTGCCTCTTCCTTCTTTTCCGCGTAACTCATCATTGTTTTCTCGTGAGTCATCTTGAATTGTTCGTGTTCGTACCGCATGATGGCCGTCTGATAGCGCGCCCCGAAAGAAAGAGCTTCGATGAAGGCATCACCGTTGTACTTGGTCACGTCATAGCGGTTATGAGCTATTTCGGCTTCATGGGCCGACACCTTTTCCATCCGGGCAAGCTTCCGTTCGTGATACCAGCCCCTCAGCAACCCTTTGTCGAAGGTAAGCTCCGGAGTCTGGGACGGCATCAGCCGGGAAAATATTTCAGGGAGCTGCGGCATTTGCAACGCGGGTAAGCCCGAATCTTTCTTTACTATGTCGCTCATCTCGTACCTCCTAACTTGTTGAGATAGTCCACCCATATTTCCGTGTTCTTAAGCTGGGCATCCCTCTGAATCTGCTCGCTGAGAAAGTTATGTTTGGCCAGGAAGTAACCAATTAGGGCCCCAAACACGAAGGAACCAACGGTTGAAGCGATGATCAATAGCATTATTCACCTCCGTAGTATGCGAGGCACGGGTAAAGGTTGGCCGTGCCTTCATATTGGTTACATCTACCTTGTGCCGCGTAAAGATATTGGTGGCAACGATCTTGGGCGAGGCCGGTGAACTGACTGCATATATCTGTCTGCTGCGTTGGCTGTGAGCTTACGGGATAGTGGTTAACCGACACTCTGTCTTGGTCCACATGATTCACGTTGACGGTGATGACCTGGTACACCTCCTTGATAATGTAGACTCGCTCCACTCTAACCGGCGGCAGTGAAGCGGCTTGAATGGGCTGTTCGTTGTCTTCATCGTCGTCGCTATCGCAATTCTTATAACCCACCTTGCTCTGTGATGGTTCTGGCCTACTGATCTCCTTCTGGCTACAACGTGCCCGGCAAGGCTGATCCTCCTTGGGAGCGGGGATTGGTGGTATGGACGCGATTAGGACAGGAGCAACTTGAGGGGTTATAGGAGTGGATGAGACAAGCTGTTTTTCCCCAAAGTCTACTGACGCGACGACAACGGCGGCGATGACGGCGGCGAAGAGCAACGTGACGATTAAAAAAACTTTCATTGCAATGCCTCCAGAAATCGATCGAAATCGATTGCATCAGGGTGCCTTTTTCCATGGACTACCAGAGAGAAATAGGGGATAGGGACATTGAAGATCCTGCTAAGTACTTCAGGAGCCTGTTTAAAATTTTTCAGGGCGGTGACCTTTTGTTGAAAATAAGTATCGGTTTCATCTACACACACCTCCAGGCAAAAACAAACAGCCTTACCATTTTTCCCTATAAGTCCGACAACGTCCGGTCTGAGCCCTATGGGTAGAGAAACCTCTCGGTAGATGGTTAAGGGGAGCTTGAGCAGTATAAGCTTGGCGATGCAAGCCGCTACTGCTTTCCCGTGGGATCCGTATTTCCCCTGATAACCGCTGACAGCGTAAAAATGCTTGCCTTTTACGATCTTGTGGGTCAGCGCCAGTTCATCAAGGATTTTGTGTGCTTGGTTCCTGGCTGATAGCCCCTGTTTCCATTTAAGGCTAAAGACTATACGGGCAGTATTCCCTACCAAGTCATCATTGGCCACCCCAAATACTTCTATTAACTTTCTTATCTTCTCGTCTATTTGCACGTTTACCTCATATTATTGGAGATATACAACAGATAGTTTGTATTGTCAAGTAAAAGATGCCATATGCCATATAGTGGCGCCTAAATGCATTACTGTATTTACTTGGCAAAACAATTGTGCTATCAATATTAAGACATGGACACAGATAAAGTTTTGAGTCGTTACAACTATTATCAGTCTGCAATCGTTCAACTTTCGAGATATCCGTTAGATAGGACGCCGGGGCTCGGGGAAATTGGTATGAACAAATCAATGATACAGTCGGCGTACAAGGACATAAAGCAGCAAGGCATAGGCGGAGATGTAATTGACTGGCTCTGTACGATAAGCAGTTTCCGGGCGATCCACCGGGCTAGCGAGATAGTAAGGGCCGGGTCCATCATTAGTAAGCTCGTTTGGGAAAAAGGCAAGGACGCAGATAGGAACAGGATCGGAGAGCTTTATCAGACCGTGAGGAACCCGTTCGATATGCTTCGATTGGCTTTGCTTGAGAACTGGACGGATGGAGTTAATTTCTTGAGATTGATTTTCAGAAACCCCAAGCTTGTTTTTGATAATTCCGAATTTAAGGAAATGAATTCACATATCGCGAATAAAACGACAGCTGAAATGGAAATTGTGTACCTGTACGTGTGCGCTTCGCTGTGGCATTGGGTTATCAATCACCCAGGAGAGGATCATGCCAACATCGATACCAGTGTTGCAGATGATATTATCAGGAAGAGTAAGGAAGGGTTGAAAGCATATCAAAAAGAGGTTACCCAAAAGAAGAGAAAAGAATAATAATGCCTATCTCAATCGTTTTGATCGAGTAAATCTATTTATCCTGTAATACCAGCTACTTGAGTACAGATTAAACCCTCATTTCTTTGTATTTATCTTATTAATCTTAATCTTTTCTTTGTTTGTTGTTCTTGCGTGTCTTTTACCTGTCCTTCTTGTTTCTTTTCTCACTGTCTTCTTTCTCAGTCCGTCTTTCGGACTCCTCCAGCGCTCCGCCTCGGAGCGCGTCCCTTTAACGCTGCGTACCTGTCGCTCTGTTCTATGGGCTAAACCTTGCCTTAGCAGCCTCCTATTTGCTGGCTCTCTTTGCATCGTCGATACGGGATCGTAAGGGTCTCCCTTACCCCCTACCTATTCAACTATAGTCCTCTTCTGCCGGATATCCGGTAGATAGGTCTCTGACACCCAACTCTATTCCTCGGCGTAGCCTGAATTTAGGCGTCTCTGCCTTATCTTCTCTTGCTATCGTCTTCATAAGACCATGCAAAAATCATAAATCTCTTTATACCGGAACCTTGTTCGTTCCTCTCGAACTATGACATTGCATACTCAATGACTCGAATCTGAGTTTAAGATCGCTCCGAAGCAGGCGCTTGCTTCTTTCGGGTAACCTGGATAGAGGAGCTATAAAAGCTCCCTTCCTTTCTTATCAACTCCGCTTGCGCGGGGTGCAAATTTCTCAGAATGGGGGACCTTGACTTCCATAAGCTGGATGCTACAATGGAAGAACAAAGGCGGAAAGCCCCGCGAGATACCTCGCAGGGCTCTCTTTTTTAGAATCCGTACATACAAGCGGTTCTCGCTTTTTCAATATGGTCACAATGCCTCTTTCTGAGATGCTCCTGGCATGAGCACCAGGACCCGGCCGAATGCTCGGGGTCCAGCATCACCTGATACCAGTTGTTCGGATCGGTTTCCGACTGAACCTTGTATACTTTTATTTCCTTAACCGGCATCTTTGTCACCTCCCTTCCAGGCATCGGCTTTACGCCTTTGCGAGAGGGGGAAAGCATCCTGATAGCTTGTGGAAGTCAAGGTGGAAGCTCGCGCCTCGCGGGCTGATTCCTTATTATCGGAAATTTGCACCCCTGGCTTTGCGCGGCAAAGCCATAGCCTCCTTTGATTTTGCGACTCTTCCGATGAGCAAAATCAATAAGGGTGGGTGGGAATACCAATTGTTCGTATTTTTAAAGAGCAAAGAGACGGCCTGTTTCATAACAGTAGGAGAAAGGCACTCGGTTTTGTCCTTGATCCAAAGAGCAAGGCAAAACTGTGCCTTTCAACCGATAAGGTAAACAGGACGGTTCTTTGATCTTTGAAAATACACCTTCGTTTGGGTTAACCCGATACGGGATTGTAAGGGCGGAGCCCTTACCTCACAATCCAAAATCCTAATGTAGAGTAGAGAGATAAAAGACTCATCACCGTACAGTCTTGAAGCCATAGAGCTTCCCATCCTCCAGATACTTATGATACCCGGCTGCCGCTATCCGGTTCGGCTTATCTTTGAGAAGCTTCCGGACGATTCTAAAGAACATTCGAAGCCGCCTATCCTCCAGGCATTTAATGTGTTTCCGGTTCTTCCAATGAGCGTATTCCGCCGTTCCGATAAAGAAGATTACCCGGAATGCCCCTTTACCTATATAATGCTCCCTGATTTTCGCCACCAGCTGCTTCTTCCCCATATGCCCGCTGTCGTATTCAAAATAGAGAATTCCGGTATTGAGCCTGAGCAGCGCGTCGGCGGAGGTCTTTATCGACAGGTACTCCATGAGTCCTTCCCCGCAGGTATGGAAATACTTTCCCAAACAGTCCCGGAGCCGGATATCATGCTCGGCATGCTGCCGGTTGATGCTTTTTCGGGAACTCGTCGCCAGAGCGTAGCAGGTGTAAAACTCGTGATGGAGTTTCTTGAGGCGGATCTCCTTCCGCCTGGTCTGGCACATTCGGTTAAGCTCGGCCGCTACCATCGCGTACTGCTTCCTTCCGGCTTTGCCGTAAAGAAGATAGCAGAGGTTGGTGGCGGTGGCCCATTCTACGGCGGCGATAAATTGTCGGATCTGGTGTCGGCTAAGGGTCATAGTATAAAAAGCCAAATAGCTGGGGGGAGGGGGTCCAGGGGCATAAGCCCCGGCAAAGGCAAAGGTGAGGTGGCGGAGTCCCTCCATTTGGCTTTGCTGGGGCTTTGTGGTGATGAAATCCCACAAGACCCTGGCCTTCCTCTCCCCCAAGAAAGCAAGGCAGAGAAGCCGTTTTCTCGAAAATCGGCGTATCCTATCGTTCCAAAGAGGTCTGTCTAACCCCCATAGGCGCGATGATAGGCTCGATTTCAGGCATAAGAGGCGTATTTAAAATTGTTAATGAGTAAGAGAGGAGGGAATGTTATCCCTCCAGGTTGATTATGAGCCGGGTATGGTTCTTTAAATCACTCTCATTGAGAATGACGAACATTATTCTTCCTCTACGATGCCTATGCCTACGCAGCGAAAGCAGACGGTTCTTAGTTTCCCTTCGCCGCGAGATAGGATGAAGAAGCTGTTACTGAAATTTCCTCCGAGTAGGATCTCGTGTCCGCAATCCAGCTGAATCCTGTAGCCGGCAAAGGCCTGGAAATCTCTGGTGGTGAGAGCCCTGTCCTCGGTCTCAATCATAGCTCCTCCACTATTTCCCGGTATGCCCGCACATGTTTCTCCATGATGGAGATAGGCGGCGTTGATTTCAGAGCCTCAGTCACGGCGTTAAAGAAATTCCATTTGTTCCGTCCCTGAAACTCTTCATGGCTGGGTTTCAGCCATTCGTCCCTGATAACCGGTAGCTGCCTCGGGCTTACGGTGTCGTGGCCGTAGAGTAGGCCCATAAGCCGGAAGGCATCCTGGTTATCGAGGGGAATCCCCTTGAGGCGCTCGGCGTCGGCAACTACCTTCTCGAAATTATGCTGCGCCTTGTAAAGCGTCGTTATGGCCAGGTCCTCCAAAGCATTCCACACACCTTTGGTGTGCTTCTTCATCACGGCGATTTCGCCGTGAAGGGCGAGGTTATCGCAGATGAATACGGAGGCTCCGATGGCCAGCCCGACGCTCATTGAGCGGTCGTAACTGTTCCTAAACGCCACTGAAAGCCCGATCTCCGCATTCTCCCTCTTGAACTTTAGAAGCGCGAAAAGCTGCTGGCCCTGCCGGGCGACGGCGTAGCTTTCGCCGATCAACATAAAGTCGGTGAGTAAATCCTGGGAAACCGAAAGGATCTTGTCCGCCAGATGATAATGAGAAACCGGAATGTATGAGTCCGTCTCCTGGGGGATGGGTATAAGGTCAAGCTCCTGTTTCTTGACCAACTGGCCGCCTCGGTGGATAATCATTTCGTCCATACGTTTTCCTCCTTTACAGTATTCCCTTTTCCCTCATGGAAAGGGTGGCATTCCCGACAATGATGTGGTCAAGAACTTCGATGCTGATGATTTTCCCGGCCTCAGATAGCTTCCGGGTGAGACTAATATCCTCCTCGCTCGGCTCCGTGTCTCCGGAAGGATGGTTGTGGGCCAGGATGAGCGAAGAGGCGCCGGCCTTGATCGCCCGCCGAAAGACTTCTCTCGGATGGACGAGACTGCTGTTGAGAGTCCCAAGGCTTACCAACTCCACAAACCGGATTCGATTCCGCGTATTGAGTACGATAACCCAGAAATGCTCTTTCTCCCTGGATATGGAATCTTCCTTTCCTAAAAGCTTCCGAAGGTGCTTTCCTACATCCGCCGGGCCGGTAATGGCCGCTCTCTCCCTCGATACGATCATGAAAATTAGCCTCCTTTTATTCGTCGGTAAGCAGATAAATTATCTGCCAGCTGTAAGCGATGTTTTCCCTGGCGTAACGCTCGGCATCTCTCCGAAAGAGAAAGAGCATAGGGCCTCCGTCTTCGCCGGTAACTATCTGAACGTCCTGATAGATCGTCCATTTGACGATGACGAACATCAATCACCTCCTTGGATATGGTGTTTAAAGAGCCCTTGGCCCGCGCGTCCGATCCTCCTTTTCGCCCGATGAGCCGGGCGACCGTGTCGCTTCGCCTCGAAATCTCCTGTTCAGAGCTTTCCAGCGCTAACGTCTCCCGTTCTTCGAGGTTCTCGATTGCGGGATGCGCGATCAGGCTATGAACTTGGTCAGGGAGTCCGGACGTGGGGATGAATTTATGTAGGGCGGGGGTTAGGTCCTTCTCAGTGTAGGGGGCTCATGGTCCCTACACACCGGGCACCTCCTTTTTGTCCCGTGTATTTTGTAAAGAACCATGGCCCGGTTACACCTTAAGGTGACCGGGCAATATCGAAAAGGAGGGAATAGTTGCCGGGGGAGGCAAAAGCGGTGGATAACTTGATGGAATTTATTTTTTTTGTTCTCTCCCTGTCTAAACCCGCGTATAATATGACGAAAACAGTTTAAGGGGTGATTATGGCCAGAGAGAAGAAGGTTACCGAAGAAAAACTCCAGACGTTGATTCAAAATTGGAACGAGAAAGAGATCGGGGAGTTGGCTCAGATACTCGCGGTAGATGAGGGCACGGTTAATTCATGGGCGGCGAGATTAAGGAAGTCCATGAAGAAACAAGGGATGACCGATGAGTTGATTAAGAAGATTCTGCCCGCGAAAAGAAAGGTCACCGCGAATGTTTTTGATTTGGTGGTGAAAAAATTACAGGCTGGGGAGCAGGCTCCAAAGGGGAAAGGAGGGAGGCCGAGAAAAGTTCGACCGGCAGAATAATCCCCCTTTAAGAAACCCGCGAATCATAAATTCTTATGGCAAGACGCAAGGAAAAAGATGAGAGAGATCAACCTTCAAGAGCTCGTCTCTGCTTCGGATAATAAATTAATCGCTCGAAATTTTAGCCGAATCCGGAAAGGACTCGGACTTACGCAGGAGAAGGCGGCCGAGTTAGGCGGTGTCACTACCGGCTACGTAGGCAAAGTGGAGATAGGCGCGGTCAGTTTTGGCACAAGGGCGCAGCAAAAATGGTCTAAAGTATTAGGGGTGGATAGAGCCGAGTTTCTGAGGCGCCCGGATACCGGGCTTGCGGTTGTGGGGGAGATTATAGAAAAAGGGGTCGTTCTAAAATATGGACCGGAACACGAATTAGAGTACATGCCGGTCCTATCGAGTCATAACACCGATGCAGAAAACGCATTCTGTCTCAAAGTGTCGACGGACGCGCTTTATCCGCACCTTCGGAAAGATTCATGTCTATACATTGTCGCGGTGCCGGTTTCGACGATTCGCAACGACGATTTGATTATCTATACCGATGCGAGCGAACAGGCCAGCGTTAAAGAGGCTGAGTGTCTTAACAACGTGATCCTATTCAAGGGCCTGGGCAAGGGGAGCACAGTGACCGAGAAAGCGGATGGGTTGGCAAACCTGCAAAAAATCGTCTTAATCGCTCTGTGACAGCGGAGCAGACAGATTTACCTGTAGGCGGATATTCCTTCCTTTCGGTTTCTCTTGGATTGTTCTATAATAAACGCAAAGATTTGGCTTGCGTGGCAGGGTAGCATAGAAAAGTAAGTCCATCTATAGAGGGAGGACGGAATGGTTATCCTAAGCGAAATAATTTCGGCCATTAAATCCAGACGGAAGATCGAGATAGATTACAAAGGAGAGGGACCAAGGCTAATCTGCCCCCATGCATGCTATGTGAGTTCAAAGGGCAAGACCCTCGTGGATTCCTATCAGATAGCCGGTTACTCTAATCACCGAGAACAAGTGCCCGGATGGAGGCCATTCGACCTCTCTGAAATCAGCAGCTTAAGGATCATGGAAGAGACTTTCGAGGAAGCGCCGGGGTATAATCCCTTATCGGACCGATACTCGAACGCACTCGCCATGCTATAAGTCTCAAGGCCTGGATGGGATTCCTTCCCTCAAGTGACGAATATGGCCACGTTGCCGCGGCTGACCGGAGGATTTGAAGGTCGCTTTCGTTAATGGAGCATAGATGCAGAATATAAAAATCTTCTTTGATAAGGAAAAAGTCTTTCAGCCGTCCAATATCAAGCCACTCGTCGGAATAGTCGGTCTGTATTTTATCTTCTTAAAAGATTCCCCAATACTCTATCCTTTCCATCCTTCCCGATTGATTTATATAGGTATGAGCGAAAGGAAAACGAACAGTATCGGGATAAGACTCGGCGGTCACTACGACGGGCAGTCGGGTAATATAGGGCTCGTGAATTATAGAAAGGTTGAGACGTTGTATTTCACGTACCTCAACTTTGAAATGCTACGTGGCATATGGAAGCATCGCGTCGAAGATTTGGAAAGTTTTTTCATCATGGACTTTGTGTTGAACTACGGAGTATACCCGATATGCAACAATAGAACCGGAACGGAAATAATGAGGGCTTATGAGGACACGGCTCTTGCTATCGATTGGTCTTACTTTGAAAAAAAGGAGGACGAAACCTAATGGAGGAAGCTATTAAGAGCGGTAAGGAGATCCTCGACGAGTTTTTCTCCGAAATAAAACAGATACCCAATGTGGATCAAAAATTAGCTGAGGCTTTGGCCCTTCTTTACCGAGACCAAAAGTTTACTGAAAAACAGATTCTTAATGCTCTTCAAGCCTCAGAGGGGGAAAAGAGTGACGACAAAAATTAGAAACATCACCATAGACGGCTTACGGGGAGTTAGGTCGCAGGTTCACCTTGGCTTGGATCAGAAATCACTGCTCCTTTACGGCGAAAACGGATCAGGAAAGAGTTGTGTATCGGATGCGCTGGAGTGGTTTTTATATAATAAGATCGGGCATCTGACCAGTGAGGAAATAAACGCCTTAGAAGCGCTGAGAAATATTTTTCTGGGAAACAATGATCGAGGCTCAGTGACAATAGACTTCACCGAAACTGCATATGACTCAACTAAATCAGTATATATCAAGAAGGGAGTTCTCACCGGCGAACAGTCAAATAAGTCTTCCGACTTCACCCTCTTTTTGAAAGAGGCAGGCAACGAAAATCTTATCCTGCGGTATCGCGATCTCGTCCGGTTCGTAATAGCGACTAAGGGCGACAAACTTAAAGAGCTCTCGAACATCATAGGCTTTGCGGAAGTGACAAGTACCAGGGACATCCTGAAGAAAATGGTTAACGCTCTCGGAAAGGAACTCCGTTCCAAGAGCTTCGATACCCAGATCGCTGTGCAGCAGAGGAATATCGTCGAACAGGTAGGTCAGAATATTACCGCCGAAGAGCAGTTCATCAGCGTCGTAAATAATCTCATTGCGCCATTAAGTATCGGGAAGTCCGTCGCGAAGATGAAGGACATAGACGTTGTCTTAGACGCCATAAAGCAGCCAGCCGATGATAAAATCATCGCAGAGCAAAACCTTTACAGCAAAATACATGATCTGTGCTCCAACCTACTAGTAAAAGTCGATGACTTCTCGGCCCTTTATGCAGAATATCGAACGAAGTTCCAAAAAATTGCTGAGGATGTCGAGAAGCTTAAGAAGATCGCTCTTGAAGACCTGCTCCAGACCGGACTGCGGATCCTTAATAGTGTGGCGGCCGGGGAAGATATATGTCCCCTATGTTTACAGACTAAAAACAGGCTCACCCTTATGACCGAACTGACCGCCAGAATAGAGAAGTTGAACGAGTACAAGAAGGAAATCGATGAGTTAAGCTCAACGCGTCAGGGCATAGAAAGGGAGATTAATCAGTGGTCCCAAAAACTGCAACCGTTATCCACTGATAAAACGCTCGAGCAGGCAGAGAACAAAGATCTCCAGGCGGGCCTGAGAAGTATGAGCGCGATGCTCACACTCTTTGAGTCGGAGTTAAAGACGAAGCTCGCTGAGGGCAAATGTCTCAAAGATGTGAAAGATATTGTGACGGACAAGAAGGTTTTTGACGAGACGGCAAAGGCATGCAGCGTTCGAATCGAACAGGTTAAAGCAACGCGGAAGGACGATGCAAAATTCGAGGTGCATGGTAAGATCGTATTTACGCAAAAGGCTCTGGCTGAGATTCAACGTCTGACCAAAGAGAAACAATTGATCGAAAAACGAAAGGAATCCTTTGAATTGATATATGCTGACTTCGCAAGAAGACAGAAAGAGGCTCTGGAAACATTCCTCTCTCGCTTCTCAAACAGCATAAACGATTATTATCAGTTTATGAACGTCAACGAGAAGGTCGAGGATATAAGACTTGTTCCTATCGAAAGCAATGACGAGCTAGCGGGGATAACCATTGGTTTTAAGTTTCACAACTCGGACACCAGTCCTCCCCACAAGTATTTATCTGAATCGCACATAAACTGTCTGGGAATTTCTTTTTTTCTGGCATCGGTAAAAGCGTTCAATAAAAAGAACGGGTTTGTCGTTCTCGACGATGTAATTTCAAGCTTCGACACGAATCATAGAAAACGTTTCGCTGACTTACTTCTTGAAAAGTTCGCTGGTTATCAGCTGATAGTTCTGACACATGAAAGGAACTGGTACGAGTATCTAGCGAACGCTGCCAGGGGTAAGAACTGGAAAATCAACGTTGTAAAATGGGACGACGATAATGGAACATACATCGATGAACCTACGGAACATATAAGGGCGAGGATAGAGTCTCGTTTGAAATCGGGTAGTTTTGAAGGTCTTGGGAACGAGATTCGGAAGTATCTGGAACACGTGCTCAAAGAAATCGCGTTCAATCTTGAGGTAAAGGTTCGATATTTACATAACGACACTAATGAAGATAGGATGGCATACGAGTTACTGACGGAGCTTAAGGCCAAGACGAATAAACACGCTGGTTCGCCTTTAAAAGGAGCAGGAATAATCGATCGCCTGCTCGCGACCTCTTTTATCACGAATAAGGACTCTCACGATAGCGATTTTGTGGCAGGTGGGGGTGACTTTAAGGCCGTGTGGAAGGATGTCGGAGAGTTTGAAAAGATGTATTTTTGCGATGATTGCGGACGATGCATCAGTATCAGGCATTATGATGATGTCAACAAACTTGTGCGATGTGGATGCAAGGGTGGCAGTGCTAAAAGTTGCGACTGGAGAAAATAGCGGTTTGTGGCTTTTATCTAAGTTTAATCTGATCGGGTAAGGTTTTAGGTTTATTGTTGCAAAGATAGGCCGGTGCTAACGAATATGATGAGGTGAGAGAGCATGACCGCTGAAGAATACATGACTCAAAGGGTAGACAATCAGATAGGCTGGTATGATCGAAAAAGCCGCCTTCTTACAAATTGAATTATATATAGGATGTTTTATCAGTGCAAGTAGGATGCTTTCGTGATCCTTGTCAAGATTATTGTTTTGTATTAATATGAGTATAGTTTAATTTCTTAAAAACTCGAATAGTTGCAAAAGTGTATCCTTTTTATAGGAACTTTTATTGGACACGATTCTGTGGTAAACAGGTCGTGTCAACGGCAACCAATTTTGAGCCTCGACGGGATTTTCTTGCTTCAATAGAGCCAAAAATCGCATATTAGAACTTGGGTAAATTGATGGTAAAGAACAGGTCGGCGGCGCTGTAATCTAATCCTCACCGAGCAGAGTTGCTTCGGGCTTGTAAGGTTCTTCCTGAAATAAACGAAAAGTTTGTTTCTCAAAAGTTAGACTCTTTCCGGCGGCAATGAATAGGGTGGGTAAAGAAACAGGCAGAGCCTTTCGACCCTGCCCTTGGCGTTTCTACTTCTGCGTACCCTCAGTTTGGTAACGAATGGCCACGCCCATTGCCCACATTCTGCCGTTCGGGCCAATACCTTGACTTGTTAATATGGCAGCGCTTGCTCCAAGCGGCGCTACCTTGGCCCGAATGGCGTTATGCATCTCGGCAGTATCGCCCGGGGGAAAGTTTGTGACCGTTACCGTACCGAGTTCCGTATACGATTTTTCAGGTCGAGTCAGCAGGATTTCCACCTCGTTGGGATCGGTAGGGTTATAGAACCCCTTCGCTGTCTTCGTCACATCCACCGTAGCACAACCGACTAGAAAGCCGACCAGGACAAAGAAAACCAATACAGTCGATAATGTTCTTACCCCCATGCTTTCCTCCTTTGATCTTCAGTCTCGATATTTGATCGCTGTTCCCGTAATTCGAGTATAGGTATGACTGTACGAATCGGAACCTGCCCATTCCTCTCCAATTGCGTAAAGCCCCCCCAACGTGGAGACGATCACCGCATCAGCGCCTATTTGCGCCGCTTTGCGTTTCATATCTTCGGGGCTTTCACGGCGAGATTGGAAATCCGCTATTACGTCATAAGGCCGAACGGGACACTCTCGCAGTATTTGCACTTCGTCCAGTTGTTTTGGTGGGTAGGTCATTTTTCCGTAATACCTGTTTGCAACGTCAACGGCGCAAGAAGGAAAAAGACAGAGTATCAGAGCGAGCATGGCCAAACAGGCTATGGTCTTAGTGGCTCCAAAACCATCCATCTGACGCTTAAAGTCCATTTCTATCCTCCCCTTTGACGAATCTTTCGTAAAGTTGCCCTTTCTCTGTCATCCGTTTTCCATTCCCAGCACGAACCAAGGCGGCTTGTTTTCCTATGTTATGCCGCGCATCACGAAAACGTCAAGAAAAACCGTGCAGGTTTCGGCTAATAAATTGCTCCCGTTTTCAGGTGGTATTCTTCACCTAAGAAGCCTCTGTGCGAAAAATAGTAGGTGAAGGCCGGCAGTCATCATGTGCACAGAGACTTGCGCGATTTCCGATAATACCCTATAATGCAGTAGAAAGCCTTTTAATAATTTTTCATTAATTTTTGCTCCAATCGTGGCAACCTAAAAATCTCTTTTTCTAGCGGAAAAACCAGTGAATCTGCCTGTTCGCAAACACCTCCTTTCTAGGGAGATAGCGATAATACCGTAGAATACTGCTCAAAAATGTCTCCTTCGTCATGGTTGGAAACATGCAGTATGGATATTATCAGACGGTCGAACTGTTAGCTTGCTAACAGCACGTCAATGGCTTAACCAAGCCAATTAATTGGTAGATGTGTTTGTACAACATGTCGGCTCTATATAGGACTAACCGCAAAAAATTGGGATCAAAGACTGCAACGATTGGTTGCAGTTTTTTGTTATGGAAACAGGAAACAATGCAGGAGAAAGCATTTCATTCCTCGGGAGCAGAGCGCCGTTTGAGCCGAAAAGAAATGCAGTAGAAAGTATTCGGAACCCCGGCATAGAAAGACGGCAAAATCGGAGGACGAGTGACATCATAGAGGACTATCTTGAGTATGCTCGATACGAGGTTAATTTCTCGCCTCAGACGATTATAAAGTACCGGGACTCCCTCAGGTCATTTGTTCGGGACGTAGGAGACAAAGAGGTTCAAGACCTTGAGGTTCAGGATTTCGTGAAACTGAAAAAGGCCATGATGGAAAGAGGGGTGAGCGCAGCAAGGATTTCCAGCGTGGTTTATGCCGTCAGAAGTTTTCTCGGCTACTGCCACGTCTTCCTAAAGATCCCCACACTGGACCCGGAGCAAATCCGGCCCCCGAGGCAATTTCGGAGAGAGGTGATATATCTCACCAGGGAGGAGATCGATAGGTTCATCAATACCATAGACGTGAAGGTGTGGTACGAATTCCGCTTTCGAGTCCTGGTCGAGGTGCTTCTCGGAACCGGAATGAGGATAGGAGAGGTGCTATCGCTGAACCGGAAGGCTATAAACTGGGAGAAAAAAGAGGCTAAGATCATTGGAAAAGGGAATAAGGAGAGGCGAGTCTTCTTTACTGAACGATCTCTCCACTGGCTCAGGCGGTATATAGAGTGGCGCAAAGATGACCATGAAGCCGTGTTTGTGACCAAGAAGCCGTACAACCGGCTGAACCGGGATGACGTGTGGAGATTCTTTGCTCGGCACAGGAAGCTCGCCAAGATTGATAAGAAGCTCACCCCTCATATACTTCGACATACTGTCGCAACGAATCTCGTTTTCAACGGCTGCCCCATCGTCCATGTGAAAGAGATCCTCGGCCATGAGAGGCTTGATACTACCTGCAAGTATTATCTCGGCGTTGATAAGGAGCAGGCGAAGAAGGCGCATCGGCAGTACTTACAGTTTCTAACCTAAGGTTCTCTCTTAGTCTGCCAACTCAGGCCGGTCATTGGCCTTTGACCGTTTTCCATATCCTTGCTAAAATCGAATTATGAAAATTGTAGACAACAAAATTACTGTCGATGAATTAAAGGAGATGTCGGCCAAGATGTTTGGCAATTTGGTTAAGGTCGTTGTAGATATTCAAAGGGAGATTATTGCTGTGGACGCCGAACTGCACTCCGATGAAGAAGCGCTCCTCCTTCAAGACGGATCGAAACAAGCTGATCTTTGGGGAATAAACATATACCCTGATCTCTTTGGGAAAGAGGATTTTACAGAATTTGACTCAATGATCAATTTACGCCCGTCACAAAACAACCGCAGTCGAAGAGTAGATGACCCGGAGATCAGAAGAAGAATTGTGGAAATAACCAGTAAGTTGATTTCAAGATGAGCTATCAGCACCAACAATTAGCCTCGGGTAGATGGAAGTCAATGCTTTTTATAGAGCAAATGGCAAATATTGGCAGTGAAATAGAAAGAGCGATACGATGGAAAGGCAAAGGCAATCCTGATTATTCTAATCAAGCATTTGAGCGGGCGCTTGAACTTTTGGAAATTACAATTACCGACAAAAAGAATAAACACCGACTAAAAGAATTGACCCGACTAAAAGAAATGCTTGCTGATCACTTCCAGTTTGAAAATGAATATAGATCGACGGACAAAAGCTGGACCAACTATTTTTACCCTTTCAATTACGCAAGCAGATTGGGATATTACCATTCGTAAGTTAGGAAAGGACCTTCTCGAACTGAACCTGTGGATATCCATCCATGTTATAGTCTGTACATCTACCTACATATCCAATGGCAAGAAAGATTAGTTGGTAGAAGAGAGCCAAGGCCGAATTGCACCTTTGCACGTATTTCTGCAAATCGCGCCAATCAGCTTCGCCGTGCGCAGAAGGGTGACGGAGATTCTTCCAATTATCAATCAGTCGCTTATCTATCATTCCGGCGTCCCTCAGCACGCGCAACCGGTCCTCCCCCCTCGGGAAAACCATGTTCTCCACAAAGCCTAAGATTCTCCTTTTGATATCTAAATCAACTGTACTTCCACAAATAAGACCATGTGTTTCTTTTACCTTTTCTTTGTATTCTTCACTGTATAAACCGATGCTGGGGAAGGCGTCGTGCAAGAGACCTTCGATGTCTACCGACAACGTTAACGCATGGGCTTCAATTGATGCGCCCCCTGATATTAATACCGAGCGGATTCGCCTAAAAATTGGATGCCATGCTTCCTGCTTATAGTCAACCACATGCGAAAGATATCTATCGAATAGCCTCCATACGCTCCCGTCTTGGTCAACACCTCCGAAAGCAATCGGCGGGCCAACTCTGGACCTGGTCTCATTGCGGCCGGCTGCGCTGATGACGATTGTCAATATTTTATCGTTGTACATCTCAATATATGACCAAGAGAGGATTCGCCCAAGGACAAATTGGAGCGCCTCGGATATGCGATCAACCAAACTATGAGAATTAGTTCCATCTCCGCCAGTGGCATACACGTCAAGGGCGTCTGGCCCGCTTACCATTTCGAACTCCAGACCGGCCGCAGTGAATTTGGCAACGTTTCTATTCCATCCCTGGCTTTCTACACGGTCTCCTATCTTCATTTCCGTTCTTGTTACAGCATTCGAAGGTACCGTTATAGCTCCTCGGTATATGATATTAATGGGATTGCCCACCGGTGGAACGGGAAACACGGTTCTCGTTGATAGTTTTCTGCAAGACGCTTGCACGATGTAACCATCGAAATCTAAGCCGGAAATAAAACGGGGAATTACCGGATCAGAAATCCATGACATGTTATCGAAATCTTTGATTTCAACAAGATAATATTCCTTTTCTTCTACTAATTTGCCGGGTCTTGTGAGGAGAAAGGGGGCGTAAACCTGCTTTGGGTGTATTGGTCCTTGGCAATAGGCCTTTATCAAAAACGTGCCGTCCCGTTGCTGGACAACGGAGCCCGGCCCGCTATGCTGATTTCTGTCCGTCCCTCCCGATAGCGGTTTCAGTACGATTTCTTTGCATTCTAGTACGAGGCCATCATTGCACAGTGCTTCAAGGATTTTGTTAAGAAACACGCTCATGTATATTATTTTAGCAATTATTCATTCGAAAATCTTGCGATTCTCCAAAAAGCTTGCCTGATTAGTTTCTCAAGAGAAAAGGAGAGTTCGGTTTCAATCAACCTTATCGACCATTCCCTCCGGAATGAACCGGTATCGTTCATCCTGCATAACCTTTTTCGCTAGGTCGTTTTCAATCGCCCCTATGTAATACCTGATCGTCGTTTCCAGTCGGCTGTGGCCGAGTATCCTTTGTATTTGGTTCATGGGAACGCCCTTGAGGGCCAGTTGAGTGGCGGCTGTGTGACGAAGAGTATGGAGAACAAAGACTTTGTTGATTCCTGATAACCGGCGGTATCTTCGAAATGACCGCCCTACATCGGTCTGGCTCCATTTCGACTTTCCGTTAAGGGTGACGAACAAGTACTCACTATGGTCGTGACGAAGCTCAAGATACTTGTCTATCCAAAAGAGCGTATCCCTACTAAGATAGAGGCTTCGCGGCTTTTTCCCCTTCCCTATAATCGGTATCTCCATGTTGATCCTGTCTATTTCCTGAATCTTTATGGACAGTGCTTCTCCCAGTCTGGCAGCCGTCTGGAGCATAAGCACAAGGAGCGCCATCATTCTGACCTTCCTGATCATGATGCCATCGGCTATGTCTTTTCTGACAGCCTGGAGCAGTAAGACGATTTCCTCGTCACTAAGGTAGGCGACTTCTTTTCTTTCCAGTTTGGGTTTTCTAATCTTCTCCAGATCGAGCTTAAGTTCGATAAGCCGCTCTTTTTGAAGATAGGCCAAAAGGGTCTTCATGGCGGAGATGACATTGCGTATTCTAGCGCCGCTATTTCCGGCCTCCTTCATCTTCAGTATAAAACGGTCGAAGTCACTGTTCTCCAGATCTCCAAGAAACCGATCATCAACAACTGATAAAAACTTCCGTATAGAGTCCTGGTACTTGATAATCGAGGAATCTGAAAGCTCCCCGGTAATCTTCATTGCGGCAAAAAACACTTCTATGAGTTTTTCATTCTCAACAGTCATCACGCTTTAGTTTTCTGGCTTATATCCTTTCAATCTGCCGGGTGTTAGTAGTTTCTTTGGAGCTGCAGCCAACCGTTCTTATATCATTCCCGGACAATTCTTGTAAGCATAAGTATGAGCATGAAAAAATGGAAGGGGGGAATATTTGCCTTAAAAGGAATATTCCGTTATTGAGGTTTGCCGGAAGCGTCAATTTGTCCCACCTGCCTACATAGCACAAGCATGTTATTCTGAAATCAGACAATATAAAAGGAGGGCATGAAAAAAATAAGGAGGATTAAAAATTCACTATGGGTCGCTCGACAGAGAATGGGATTTTCTCAAAAAAGCGTGGCCCAGGCGTTGGGACTCAGTGAAACCAGTGTTCTTTCAAGGTATGAGCGGGGAACAAGAATCCCAGGTTTAGTCAATGCCTTGAAGTTAGAAATTGTCTACCGGATGCCGGTAGCTTTTTTGTATCGCGATCTGTATCTCGAAATCAAAGAAGAAATCAGAAAAAAAGAAGAGCGATTGAGACGGTGCTAAGATAAGTAAAAGATTTTCGTTTCAACCGGCAGTTTGAAAACTACCTGACTTATTTGTTGTTGAGAAGCGACAATTATTTCAGCATTCATTTTGAAAATTATGGCAAAAAAGCAATCGAATATCCTGGCAGTGAATCCGGGAACAAGGTATATGGGGATCGCCGTTTTTCAAGACCGAGATCTCATTTATTGGAGTATCAAGGTATTAAGAGGGAAATGGTCCAGCTGTAAACTACGCAACACTGAAGAATACCTGATGAAAACCATGGACCGGTATGACATCAACGCATTGCTTATAAAAAGGCAGCTCCCGTCACGTAGTTCGAGGCATCTTCGGCTTCTTGTGGCAGCGATCAAGGACGTTGCCAAAAAGCGGAAAGCTGAGATCAACTATTATGAGCTTGGAGAACTGAAGACGTTCTTCGGGGCCGATATGAAAATCAATAAAATGGACGTTGCCGGTGCCGTAGTGTGCCAATACAAATTTTTGAATGACCAGCTGGAGCGCGAAAGAAACCATAAGCATCCGTATTTTATCCGCATGTTCGAGGCGATAGCCGCGGGCATCCTCACCGTTAATCGGTTCAACCGATGAATATCCGTCAGGAATAATAATAACCATAGAGTTTATTTCTTGAATAAGCTCTCTTATTCATTCTATAATCAAAGCGATAAGATGGATAGGAGAGTGCTTGCCGGACTCTATTCTTAGAACCGAGTATGAAAAGGTTAAGGAGTACTGCTCCGCCGATCGTAAGGGTGAGCGGACAGGTGAAGCGATTTTTGAGCTTGTAAGCACCTCGCTGACATTTCTTTTGGGACAATGCGCGCCCATAGATCTGGTCTCACGAGTTCCGGGAAAACGGTACTTTACATACAAAAAGAATAATGTCGTCGCGCGACCGGCGAACAAAGAGCTGTTTATTCCAAGTTTGGCGGAAGTAGGGAAATTGTGGTTGAAATGGATGGGACAAACGATTTCAACCGTAGAGTTTTCGAAACTGACATACACGGTGGCGCTTGCCCCGTGTCTCGCTATGGAAATATTTGACCGCCAGAACAAGAAGGGACCGGCGACCTATTTCGAGTGTTACATCGGACATCTGTTCGCAAAGACTTTGGGAATAAATCCGACAAAAAGGGTTAGGCTCCCGGTAAGAGATCGAAAAGTGTTGATGACGATGGATTTCCTTATGGACATTGCCGGCAACAACAATTGGAAAATCCATCTCCCTGTAAAAATGTCAACGCGGGAACGAGTAGTGCAAGCATGGGCTCATCAGCGGCTTCTTAATGCTGCCTACGGAGAGGGGAAGTATCACGGCATCATGGTTTTATTTTCAGAAACAAAACTTGACTCCCGAAACCATGAAGTGGTGGAGATTTGTGTCCCGGACCAATGGCTTGCGTATCAATCGTTGCTCGCCCGTATGGATCGGATTTATTATTTTGATATTCCCTGCCGATATCAGGAGCTAACAGATGCATATCCTGATGTAATATGTATAAAACAATTTGGCGAATTTTTTAATGAAAAAGAGACTGTTCTTCGTCCGTAGACTGGAAGGGTAAGGGTTTTCCAGTTCCGTTCGTCTGAACGTGTAGAGGTTCATCTATTCCCATCCAGCGTTTCTTTCCGTTCGGCTTCAAAAACACGATGAAATATGAATGGTTCTTGCGGGCGTGGGATTGCTTGATGAGACGGCTTACCCCAGGCCTTCCCGTGCGCACAACTACGAAAAGATCCTCGGTAACAAAACCATACTGCTGAAACTCGACGATAAGTTCAACGTGCGTCAAACGTTGTCGGTTGGCACAAACCTCGTCCTGGCACTTCACAATATAGATTCCACCTTCGCGCAAAACCCTCCGCGCTTCGCGACCAGCCTTGAAGTACAGATCGAGGACAGCCTCGTGGTATTTCTTGTCTGAATTAGCCCGGTTGTTCTTGTAGTAGTTCTCATAATTCTGATGACCGATATGTGCGCTTCCTCCTGGCGTGTGCATGTAGGGCGGGTCAAACACCACACAGTCAATCGAATTGTCGTCGTAGGGAAGTTTACGGCAGTCAATGGACAGCTCCAGGTCGGACACAAGGAGATTATAGGCTTCCTTGGGAACCCTTCTCCAGAAAACTCCTTTACCATACGTTACATCGGCTACCGTACTGCCGGGTTTAACATAAAGAGAGAGGACGAAGGGGAAAATCTCGTCGTTTGTTCCGGCGTAGGAACTAAAAACAAGATTGTTGGTCGGTTTTCCGTCAGGCGACTTCCGTTTGCGCTTGTTCACCTTTACAGTATCTGCCAGAAGGCCCATGCAATAAGATATCACCATATCTTGTGCGGTTCAACTGGAAACGAACTACATCTAGTTTTTAAAGGAGCTATCCCATAAGTCACTGAAATGATGATGCTCCCTCTTCATAGCAGTTACAGACGTACCATCATTCTCTATGGTCGTCCGGCATCTTAGTCGGCTGTTCCGTTGCCACTTTAGGCTGGTGCAGTTCTTTCGGACTGGTAGAAACATATTTTCCAACGGCCAGCCTCCAAGAAGAGGATATAACAATTTGCGATTTTTGACATTCATTTTCTGCCGCGCTAAGTTTTTAAGCATTCCTGTGGATAACTTCGCTATTTTTACGATTGCGGCAACTCGTGCTATAATAAAAAAAACTCTCTTGATAATATTTCAGTAACGGAAGCCTACGAAGATATAAGTATTCGAGAATCTTCTTTCTGTCACAAACTCATTCTGGCAAAAAACATAAACAAAATACTTCAGTGGGAAGAAGCAATGTTAGGACTATTCTACGTTTAATTCGAAAACTCTCTGTTTTTTTATAATAATTATATAACTAAACAAAAGTACAAACCTATGAAACATATGAAACAAAAAACTAAAAAAGCCTCTGCCCTCGCTTTTTCCCTGATTGTTCTCGCCATAATTTTAGTATCCGCAATCAGCATTGTTTCCATCGCAGTCACTGAAAGACAATCAGCCGGTTCATCAGCCAATTCAGTGCAAGGCTTCCAAGTGGCCGACAGCGCGACAGAAATCGTGCTCAATCAGATATACAAAGGAACCAATACTGATCTTAATTCCCTGGCCAGCAATCTGAGAACAACTTGCAGCAGCGGAACTATCCAAGGCAGCCTTTCTTCCGGAAAAACATACACGGTTAATTTTTACAAAAACGATGGTACTATTGCCGCTTGCGGCGATCTCGTTAGTTCGATAGCCAACATTAAATCATCCGGTTCCTATTCGAGCACCACGAGAGCGATTAGTATGGCGGTAGCATCAATGGCTTTTTTTCCTAATTATACCAATGGCATATCTCAGTCTGCCAATCAAGTCTATCAGGCTTCTTCAAATGGATACCTTGATGTACAGGGATGGGGTTCTTATATGAATAATCTTGAAATTGAAGTCGGTCCCACTTCGTCACCCTCAACGGTTGTTTGGAGAGCGGGGGATGATTTTAATAGCTATACTAAAGGTGTTGGGGCGATGGTGCCGATAAAACAAGGCACTTATTATGAAGTGCTTAATCCGGGTGATACCTGGCTTAGTCAGTATCCATATGAGAATTTATGGGTGGTTTTTTATCCGGCAAGCTGATACTCATATGGAAGAGGTAATCCGTAACTTCCACTGAAGCTTGATTTAGATGAAACTTTAGGATATTGATTTTTCAATAATTCTAAAAATATGAAAATTAAAATGAAAAACAAAAAAGCCTCTGCCCTCGTTTTTGCCCTAATCATTCTGTCCATTATTTTGGTTTCGGCGATCAGCAGTGCAGCCATTTAATTAAAGGGAGGCTGATTGTTTATCCAGCCTCCCTGTTGTTTTACATAAAACGATGATACGTTTTGAGGTTTTGGGCTACGTTGAGCATAATCTCTCTTTTGTCCGCAAAGAGCCATTCGAAGGTAATCCGAGGGAAAGGGGAGAGGAGTTCCATCTGACGAGAAGAAAGGTAAGGAAGCCCAAAATTACAAACTGACTGTTTCCCTCCTGCGATATGGCGGAGACAGGAAAACAAATCGGTCGTAACCAGGACTTCCTCGCCCGTGTCGGCGGTGTGATAAGCAAAAAGGTATAACTCCGGATTGAATGACCTGTGGAACGTCGGACGCCGATCAGCGATCCGGATTCCGTAGTAGGCGATCTTCACTCCGGCCTCGTTTTGGACCGTAAACGCAATGCATCCGGAGAGCATCGTTTTGCCCTTCGGTTTTCCCACTCCAATCTGCTGGCAAAACTCGCGGCTCAACCCCCTCTTTTCCATTTCCGCGCACCATTCGAGCTCGTAGTTGAGGTTTAACTGTTCCTCGATAGGGCGGGCACATCTCGCGGTCTTCTCCACGAGGTCGGTGTAGTTGATGCCTCGCATATCGAGGGCAAGCTGAAAGATGTTGCTTCCTTTCTTGCACTCCGGGCAATAGATGACATTCTTCTTTTCGCCGTAGCACTTTATAACCACTTCATGCCCGCAAGGGGCGAGAAAACGGATATAGGCGCCTTCTTTCTTGGTCTCCAGTCCGAGAAGCGACAAAGCTTTTTCAGTGTCAATATTTTGGATCGCTGTTTGGTATTTCATGTTATTATCTCCTTTCTAGTTTTGGGGAAATTTTGGGGAAATGGCCGAAAACAGATGACGATATTTCAGGGGTTTTCAGACAGTGGGTACAGTAGGTGCAAATGGGGTATGTATTGGAATTATTAGGGAAAGCTGCGCGTTAGCAGAACTTCAAAACCAGTGCACCGGTGACGAGCTGGTGGGTGGGTTCGATTCCCATGCACTTCCGCCATTCAATAATATCAATGACTTACAGCGCATGAAGTTGAGGGAGGTTATCACTTCTGGCCTC
>Ga0187870_1001114_pt1 | contig 26158 bp, 27 predicted proteins | sample June2016WEW_13_1_3_FD_132974 | JGI IMG/M metagenome (GOLD analysis project Ga0187870, IMG submission 132974) | Peatland microbial communities from SPRUCE experiment site at the Marcell Experimental Forest, Minnesota, USA - June2016WEW_13_150 | ecosystem: Environmental > Terrestrial > Soil >... | reverse complement strand
TTGGGAAGCGTGTGACCTAGTTCACGTATTGTGATGAGAGATTGGCGGATGCAGCTGGGCGTTTGAATTGGCGCCTCCCTAATTATTAGGTTGAAGTCCAATATTTCGTTTTCCGCTATTGTCGACTCAGAAATCAGCATTCCAGACTAGTTCTCTTTTTCAGTTTCATTCTTCTCTGAGAGCTGAGTTTCATCTAGGTTCCTCGCTTAAGTCGCAAGTTCGGGAACACTCTGCCCGTGAGTCAAGGTGATTTGTCCCAATTGTGGTGTGGATTTGCTTGGTCAAGACGGATTCCCATTGTATCGCTGTGAGAGTTGCAACTGCTGGTTTGAACGACAAATTGACGGTCAAATCATTCCCCTGAAACTTGATGCCTTCGTGAGACTTGTGGGAGCGCAATGACAATTGCAGTTCGAAGACAAGTCAACGCAATGCCCAAACTGCCAGAAACCCCTAACTTGGCTAGGCCACAGCACACGCTGGGAGAAAATCCCCATTCACGAGTTCAACTTCAGCTGCGGATCATGCAACCGCAAATATCAATTCAAAGACAACCAACTCACCGAAAAACGGCCTCAAAGAAACCTACTTGTCGAAGAAACCGCAGTCAACCACGTTCAACTCGAACATGCAGCTAGTCGCCGCTGTCCACAATGCGGTGGACCTATCATGAACGGGTCAGGATGCCTGATTTTGAGGTGTGAATGGTGTCACCAAGAATACACGGAGCTTGACGGAGAACTCCAACCAAGAATCACCGACCAACCCGAACCCCGCCCCAGCATGAGCCAATTCTATGCCCTTCACAACCAGCGGTAAACACTACAACCTACGGGCCAAACGACTGTGCAAGAACTGCAAATCCATTACAGCGCAACATGCACTTTCATGCCGCTATCGAGCCTCAAAGGAACCTAAGGTTCCACCAGTCTACCTGAAAGAACTCAGGTGGTATTGCGAAAGTTGCGATGAAACAGAAGTGGAATTAAAGGAAATCACAGAACCCACAGACAAGACACGAATCTTCCGCAGACTCCAAAGCATCGCCGAAGACTACGACATAATCTCAATGAACATTCAGTCGCTACCAAGCGAAATCGTATTCCGCATCCGCCTACCTGACTTTGACATGGGAGAGATCAGAGTCATCAAAACCAAAGCCACGGAAACAGGTTTCATCAACGTTAGTGAACTGTTGAAACTTCAGAAAGCAGGTTATCACAGACCTGTTGAGGTTCCCCCAAAACCTCAGCCAAAAGACAGCGCCACGCGGCGAGAAAGGGCTAGGCAGAAAATGTTCGTTGGGGAGCCTCGTTCAATATGAGTGCAGACTGTGACCAGCGAACACTCCGACTAATAGAGAGGAGAATTGTCGAACATTTCAGAGCAACCCGAGGGGCAGTTTACTCACTTCAACTTCTCAGCGTCAAGCACGATGATGAGCGTGTGATTGTGAAGGGTTTACTGCAGGACAGGCCTTTCCAAGAGGAAATGTGGTTCGTTGTAACCTTGCCTAGAGTAGATGAACCGCTGGATTACTTCCTCTGAAAGCTATTTCCGTCTCTTCAGAATAGAGTAGTCCTCGCTTTTAATAAATGCGTTACGAGTGCCTCATTGACGTAATTACACAAGACTGTTATCTCCACGAAGTGCCCTTCAACAGCGGAAACGAGTGGTTCCGTACGACCTCACGGAGGTGTATCTCTCTTGTTGTACCGGGATTTGTACTCGTTATTGTAATCTCAGCGGTGATGATGCAGGCCGGTTCCGGTTTTCCAGCTACCCCTCAGAGTCACATTGTAACACAGGCTCAAGTGGCGATGGAATTGCTTGCGCACAAGTGGGAAGGGTACTGCCACACAAACCCATCTTATGATTGTCTGAAATTCACATTGGCGAATATCGGATCAACCGGACTGGAAATCATAACCGTGCGCATTGGAGATCTCACCTACAAAGGTGAAGGTCTAAGTGCTTCAACATCGCTTGCCAGCGGGTGGACACTCTGTGAAGCAAGTTGCGATTCTTGAACCCTATAAGATAGGTATAGTCGATGTCCCAGAACCGGAACTCAACCCGAGACAGATAAAGGCGAAGACCAAGGTAACTGGGATCAGCATCGGTACCGAGCTTCATGACTATAGAGGATCGATGACCAAGATCCCCGAAAAGTGGAAGAAGCTTCACCCTTACACTTTTCCCGTTTTCCCTGGTTACCTGAACGTTGGAGAGGTCATTGAAGCTGGCAGTGAAATCAAAGACGTTAAGCCCAGCGACCGTGTGGTTCACGAGGGACCGCACGCTCAGTATTGTTGCATACCCAGAGAAGAAGCGCTCCCGGTGTATGTGAAGGTCCCAGATTCGATTTCGGACGAGGATGCAACCTTGACATCCATGGCGGTGACGTCCCTTTGGGGTTGCCTGCAAGGCAACATAGGATTTGGGAAAAAGGTTGTTGTAACAGGCGATGGCACCATAGGCATTCTTGCAGCTCTTCTCACAGCCCTCTTTGGTGTGGACAAATCGATCCTTGTCGGCACACATGGGGGGAAGATGGAACGCGCCAGACAGGCGGGTGTCCAAACTACAATCAATCACAACGATGCGGATTGGAAAGAACAGGTAATGTCAGCGACCGATGGACAGGGAGCAGATGTCGTGCTCGAATGCGTCGGCTCAATGGACAAATCCACGAATTCAATCGCCGAAGCATGTGAATTAGCAAGGGAGAGAGGCAGGGTCGTTGTTGTCGGGTACCATCTTGCACCACAGACAGACTGGATTCTTGGCGGAGACTTTTACTTCAAAGAGCTAACCATGTACAACTGCAGGGCCGGGGGCCCAGGCAGTCACCACACTTTCCTATTGGATGCCTTGAACAGAATTCAGCAGTACAACTTCATAGATTGGACGACCACGGGACTATTCAAGTACATTTTGAAATTGATGGATGAGAGAAAATTGAACGTGCATCCCCTAATAACGCACAGGTTCAGATACACCGACATAGCAGACATCTTTAGAAGGCTAGACGAGCAAAAGGAAGATTTCATTCACGTCCTCTTGACAGACTGGTAAGGACGGCTGAATGCATTTGGTCATATGATCCACAGAAAGAGACAACCTCATTTTCCTTGTTTGGCGCATGCAAAGCACGCAACGAAATGGTCTCTCTCGTATTCAATGAGCTCAGGCTCTTGCGTTTTGCATAATTCCATCGCGATTTCACACCGGGAGTAGAACCTACAGCCCGCAGGTAGAGACCGAGCGCTTGCGACTTCCCCTTTCAGCTGCACTCTGAGTCTTTTGATGTGTGGGTCCGGCACTGGAATCGCTGAAAGCAGAGCTTTCGTGTATGGATGTAGAGGTTTGTCAAACAGAACCTGTCTAGGCGCTTGCTCCATGATTCTCCCGAGATACATCACGGCAATCCTATCGCTCATGTGATATATCACGCTCAGATCATGAGAAATCAACATGTACGACAGTCCCAATTCACTCTGAAGGGTTTTGAGTAGATTCAAGATGGTGGCTTGGACTGATACGTCGAGAGACGACGTAGGCTCATCCAAGACGATTAACTTGGGATTGACGATCAAAGCCCTCGCTATACCCACTCTCTGCCTTTGTCCCCCGCTTAGTTCGTGCGGAAACCTATGCAAGTGACCTGAGTCCAGACCGACTTTTTCCAGTGATTGAATGACCTTCGCTCGCGCGCTGTCACCATGTGCAATGTTCAACGCCTCAAGTGGCTCTGCAACAATCTGAGCCACGGTCATTCGCGGGTCGATTGATGACTGCGGATCCTGGAAGACTACCTGAATGCCGCACCTGAGCTTTCGCATTTCCGACCCACGGAGGTCGAGGAGATTCTCAGTCTCAAAGTAGATTTTTCCACCATCGGGTTCGATCAACCGCAGAACAACTCTCGCAAGAGTTGTTTTCCCACAGCCTGATTCACCCACTATTCCGAGTGTTTCGCCTCTCTTGATGTACAAGCTAACGCCATCAACGGCGCGGATGTTAGAAGTGCGTTTCCTAAGAATGCCACTCTCCTCTTGGAAGGTTTTCTGTAAGTCCTTCGTCACTAGCAGATTTGACACACATCTTCTCCTCGATCGTTCATCCCGCTGACCTGTAGCAGCCTACGAAGTGACCTCGCTCTGGTTCAAACATCGGTGGTTGGTCTTTGCACATATCGGTTGCATACTGGCATCGTGTCCGAAATGTGCACCCTGATGGTGGATTTACCGGGCTCGGCATAGTACCAGGGATAACGTGAAGTTGCTTTATCTTGGGGTCGAATCTTGGGACACAGCTGAGCAACCCTGAGGTATAGGGATGTAATGGGTTGTCAAATATCGCCTCAGTCTGTGCGCATTCGACAATTCTCCCAAGGTACATGACTGCGATTCTATCGCACACCCTTGCGACGATTCCCAAATTATGAGTGACGAACAACAGGGAGGAGCCGGTTTCGTTCTTCAATTCATCCATTAGGTCGAGTATTTGAGCACCTATTGTAACATCAAGCGCAGTGGTCGGCTCGTCAGCAATAAGCAGATTAGGCTTGGATGAAAGCGCCATCGCGATCATAACGCGTTGTCTCATTCCTCCACTGAGTTCGTGTGGATATCTTTTGATTGCTTTGTCTGGGTCTGGTATTCGGACCAACTTCAGAGCGTCCACGAGGGCTCCGTCCTTGACATGATTGTTTGTGAAACTCCCCAACTCCTGGTCACGTGATATGACTTCGGCGATTTGATTTCCGATCGTGTACGTTGGATTGAGGTATGTGAACGGATCCTGAAAGACAATGGCGATTTCTTTCCCCCTTATTCTTCGCATCTCGGCTTCGTTTAACTTGAGAATGTCTCTGTCCTTGAACCAGATTTCTCCGCCGACAATTTGACCGGGATAATCAACAAGTCTCAGTATTGATAGTGCGGTGACCGATTTGCCGCACCCGGACTCGCCGACGAGGCCTAGGGTTTCCCGTTCGTTAATTGAGAAGGTCACGCCATCCACGGCTTTGACGAGTCCTCTATAAGTGGGGAACTGGGTTTTTAGGTCCTTTATGGTCAGCAACGCCACGACCGGCTCACCTCCTCAAATGAGGATCTAGTATGTCTCTCACACCGTCACCAAGCAGGTTGAATGCGAGGACCGTTATGAAGATGGCTAACCCGGGAAATGCCGAGATCCACCAACTGTCTAGGATGTAAGCTCTTCCTGTGCTTATCATGACTCCCCACTCAGGAGTGGGTGGCTGAGCTCCAATGCCTATGAACCCTAGAGCAGCAGCTGTTAGAATAGTGTAGCCCATATCGAGTGAAGCTTGAACGATAAGCGAAGTCAGACATTCTGGAAATAAATGCCTCGTGATGATTCGCGCGCTGCTCGCACCGGCAGCCTTCGCTGCCTCAACAAACTGCTTCTCTTTGGCTGATAGTGTCTGACCATACATTAACCGGGTGTAAACAGGCCACCATGTTATGGATACCGCAATCATCACGGTGTAAATGGACTTGTTCGCCATCGCTGCAGCAAACGCCATCGTCAAGATTATTGAAGGGAGTGAGAGAAACAAATCGGTCACCCTCATAATAACCTCCCCGAGCCTCCTTCCGTAATACGCGGCGATCAGGCCAAGAGGCACTCCTATGCCGCTCGACACTAGAACGACGACAACCGAGACCAGCAGTGAAATTCTTGAGCCGTAGATGATTCTGCTGAATATGTCCCTACCCATCTCGTCTGTCCCAAGAATATGCGTTGTGCCTGGCGGCAGAAACTTGGAGTCCATGTCCACATAGACAGGTGGATATGGTGCTACCAAGGGTGCAAAGACTGCTGAACAGACAACTGCGGCAATAATGACTAGACCAAGTATCGACAGTGGGCTTTGCCATATCAGATGAGCCGCGAACTTGAGTTCACCTATAGCAGCTTCGTGTTCTTTCTTCCATTGCTGTATTGAGGTGGAATGAATCCGGTTCCTAGCCTTCACATGTGTCACCCATGGATTCTGATTCGAGGGTCAAGGAACACGTAAGCCAAATCAACAGCGAGATTCACAAAGACATAGATCAAACCCATGAGGACTGTCACACCTATGATGGCAGGAAAATCTAGAGCAAGCATAGCCTCTGCGGCGTATCGCCCCAGCCCAGGCCACGCAAAGACCTCTTCTATCAATATGGATCCTCCGAGAAGATAGCCATAACTCAGGCCCAGTTCGGTAGTCGTTGGAATTAGAGCGTTCCTCAGGGCGTGCTTATAGATTACCGTTCGCTGGGAGAGGCCTTTAGCTTTTGCTGTTTTAACATAGTTTTCATGAAGAACATCGAGCATCGACCCGCCGAGCATTCTTGTCACCGTGGCCATTGAGACGTATGATAACACTAAGGCCGGACCGATGATGTGAGTGATAGCGCTTAGCAGGGCAGCCATGTTCCCGGAGAGGATGCTGTCGACGATCAATAGGCCTGTGTATCTAGTTGGAGCTGGAATGAATGAGCCTATTTGACCTTGAAAGGGTAGCCATCCGAGCTTGTAGGAAAATGCAAACTGCACTAGCAGTGCCAGCCAGAAGGCCGGCATTGCTACTCCTCCGATTGAGAATAATCTGACCGCGTGAGAGACTAGGCTATTCTTCTTAGTTGCGGAAATGACCCCTAAGGGGATTCCCACGACGAGAGTTATGATCATTGCTACTGTAGTTAGCTCAAGTGTCGCAGGAAAGTATTCTAGCAGGTCAAGTATTACTGGGCGTTTTGTGTAGAGGGACATTCCAAAATCGAGTTTCAGCAGTGCCAGCATGTAGTTCACGTATTGTTCCCACAGCGGTTTGTCCAAGCCGAGGCTGTGTCTCATCTCTTCGATTTTCCATAGCGGGATCCGTCCTCCACCCATTACTCGAAGTGGGTCCCCCGGGACAACATGTGAAATAACGAATGTTAAGGTCGCTAGGGAGAATAGAATAAGCGGCAGAGAAAGAACGCGTCTAAGTACATATCTGCCTACTCTCAACAGCTCCGCCTACTGCGCGCAAACGACAGAAACAAGAAAGAGAAAAAAATGTGGGTAAGATCGTTTCGTAATTCGATGCGGCTTCACCCTTGTATATAAATGGGATAGAATCTAAAGCAGGTACCGATTACTGCATCGTACTGATAATTCTTGACTGTGCTTCTCTTCGCAATTATTGTCTGTGGCTCGTACAGGAATAGTGCCACCGCGTCCTCCACGATGATTTTTTGTATTTGGCTGTAAAGCTGGGCTCGTTCTTTAGTATCAATAGTACCAGCAGCCTTGTTGAGTAAGTCGTCCATTGCAGGATTCTTGTACCAAGAACAGTTGCCGGATCCAGCTGACCATGAACCGTAGTTACCGCTTAGGACATCGTGTGGGTCAGGGAATGTTGGTTCCCATTCCCAGGTCGCGATATGTGGGGCGTTGTTTGCACTTGAGGAGACCGATTCGAAGTATGCGGTATCCGTTACCTCTTCCAGATTCAGTGTCAGTCCGATATCGGCAAGGTTCTCCTTTAGTAGTTCACCAGTCTGCCTGTTGACGGTGTCACCGGTAAGCCACATGTAGATCATCGGGGTTTCAACACCATTCGGATGCCCCGCGTCCTTCATGAGCTGTTTGGCTTTTGTAAGGTCTTTGGAGTACATGAATAGAGTATCGTCATGATACGGCCAAGCTCTCGACATTGGGCCTTGTAGTTGCTTGCCATATCCGAGAACGATGTCGTTTATTATTCGATCATAATCGGTGGCGTAGGAAATGGCCTGTCTGACTTTCTTATTGTCAGTCGGCGTCTTCTGGGTGTTCAGGTAGGCTGGCATTAGTTTGTAAGAATCCATGGCGAGGATATCGATTCCCGGTGTGTTCTTCAGTGCGTTGGCGTCTGCGTATGAAATGAAGGGATATACATCCAATCCTCCTCCTGCAGTTGTCAGCATCATTCTGCTTGTGGCGGGCTCGGGGATCACTTTGATTAAGACTCTGTCGACATGTTCGCCTTCCCACCCTCCCCAGTAATCTGGATTCTTAACAAGGTCGAATTCCTGCGAAAGATCTGCTTTCTGCAGCATGTATGGGCCTGTTCCGACGGCATGGTCGTGGAACCAGTTCTGCGCTAGGTCGTTATCCTTTTCGTAATCTTTCACAGCGGTAGGGCTTACGATGGCCATTCCATAGGTCGAAGCCATTACTGGTAGAAATGGTGCGTATACGCTGCTCAGCTTAATCTGAACCGTGGAGGGATCAACCGCATCTATTTGCTTGAAGGGACTAACAATCCAAGATGGACCCTTGCCAATCTTCTGAAGCCTTTCAATAGAGACCTTAACGGCATTTGCGTCAAACGGTGTTCCATCATGAAACTTCACACCTTTCCTAAGATGGAATGTCCAAGTTTGTTGATCTGGGGACGACTCCCAGGATTCTGCGAGACCAGGCTGGAGGTCCTTCATTCCGGGCGCGGTTCTGACCAGGTTCTCGTAGACATTTATTGATATCCACTGTATTCCCCAAGTGTAACCTATCGCAGGGTCAATGGTATCTGTATCGTATGCATGCTGCACAACCAAGGTGCTTTCCTTTGGAGCGATTGTCGTGGTAGGTGAAGTCGCAGTGGGAGATGTAATGGTAGATGAAGTCGTAATCGTTCCTGTGGGCGTAGGTTTAGAATAGTAATATGCTCCTACTCCAGCAGCAGCGACCACTACTACCCCGGCACCAACGTATTTTATGAAACGCCTTCTCGGAATCTTCTTTTCTGACAAAATCAGTCGGCGATGTGTCGACTCTCTAACCTTATAAACTAGGTGTCAGCAACCTAAAGCGTTCATGATGGTCAATGGCGTATGGCATATGTTCTCGCTAGGTCTATTGTCGCTCGAAAATCTGCGTTCACTGGAAACACTATCGGTAGTCGGACTCCAGCGGATTGATACTTCTCGAGGAGTCCAAGGCATCGGTCACGAGTTCCTGATGCCGTGAACGTCACCAACGCTCGTTCAGAGACATCCTTGCGGAGAAAGTCACCGTCTACGCCGTGTTCCACTTTCGTTCTGATGGTTTTCGCATCATTTGGATCGATGGCATTTCTAAGTTGGTAGTCTTCGTCAACGGCTCCTAGCAAGTTCGCAACGAAAGTTCTGGCGGCGCCATGTTCGAAACTCGGGTCTTCTGATATTGACGTCAAAATGTAGCAGGCAACATCGATATCTTCCCGCTTCCTCCCAGATCTTTCTGCGCCTATCTTCACATGCTCGATAGCCATTCTTACATCGTTCACAGAATACCCTACAGGAAGAAGCACGCCGTCCGCAATCTCTCCAGCCAACTCAAGCATTTTCGGGCCTTCGGCGGCGACGTAGATCGGCACTCTATCCCCAGTGGGTGTAAAGCTCCCAAGCATGCCGAGATATGGGTTAACACCGAGTTTCACATCCTTTAGGCAGATGCTGCTCCCTCGGTAGGTGAGGGTCTCGCCCTTAAGGAGCCTACGGATAACCTCAACTGACTCTCTTACGGCTGTCAGAGGTTTTCTGTACTCGATGCACATTTGCTCGACCAGTGGTTTAACGCCCGCACCGATAGCGAGAACTGTGCGACCATGTGACAGCTCGTCAATTGTTGCGATTGTCTCGGCTATCAATACGGGATGTCTGGTAAATGGGTTGATGGCTCCAACGGCGACTTTGATTCTGCTGGTTACGAATGCCAGACAAGCCAGAGTTGAGATGGCGTCTCGGAGGAAGTAGTCCTCTGCAATCCAGAAAGATTCCATCTCGTTTTTTTCAGCAAGTTCCGCAAATTCGGCCAGCTTTCTTACGGGATGAGGAACACCGGTGAACGCGATTCCTATTCGCCTCATCGATTCTGACCTGTGCTGTGATGGACCTAACGATTGGACTTTAAGCATTCGTGGCGTCAAGACCTTTCCTATCTTTGCCATCCTAAACGTTGAGTGTAACAGCGGCTCAAAAACTGACCAGAGGAGCTAAAAAGCCACATTGGGATGTCATTGTGGGTGTGCACAACGAACGGTTCTGCGAAGATTCTTCATGTGAATCTAACGAACAAGAGAACCTGGAAGCAGGATCTCGATACCCAATTTTCGGCTAAGTTTCTTGGAGGCCGAGGAATCAATTCGAGACTGCTTTGGGACGCCGTGAAACCAGGTGTCGACTGTTTCCACCCCGATAATGTCTTGATCTTTGGTCCCGGCGCCCTGACAGGGACAACTGCACCATCTTCTGGAAGAACAACGGTAACGTGCAAAGGTGCTACCAACCACTTCTTGAAGACAAGCATGGGAGGGCATTGGGGAGCCGAACTGAAGTTCGCAGGATACGATCACCTAGTCATCCACGGAAGATCCGAGACACCGGTCTACCTGTGCATCAATGATAACGAAGTCGAAGTCAAGGATGCCAGCCATCTCTGGGGTATGGACGTCAGATCGACAGATGAAACCCTCAAGAAAGACATCGGAGACAACGACGCGATAGTGGCTTGCATTGGCCCGGCAGGAGAGAATCTCGTCAGATTTGCAGCCATCATGAATTCCGTTTACAATGCTGCTGGCCGCGGAGGTGCAGGCGCAGTGATGGGATCAAAGAAGCTGAAAGCCATCTGCGTCAGGGGGACCGGGGAAATCAGTGTGAAAAACCCTGAGAGGTTCCAGAAGATAGTGGAGGAAATCGCAGAAGCTCAGGCCAAAGACGTTAGCACAGCTTCTACTTGCGATTATGGAACTAGCGGCGCGGTAGAATGGTTGAATGAGCTCCACGTTTTCCCGGCCTACAACTTTCAAAGCGGCCATATAGAGCACGCGGAGTTTCTAAGTGGCCAGTATCTTGTAAAGGCCGGCTACTTGACGAGACGCGCAGCATGTTTTTCGTGTAGAATCGGGTGTCATCGATTCACGTTCGTGAGAGAAGAGCCGTACGCGGGCACACGCACCGGAGGCCCAGAATATGAAACGATGTCTGCACTTGGAGCTGGGACGGGGGTCACCGATACGAATGCTGTGATCAAGGCAAACGATGAATGCAACATTATGGGCCTTGATACGATATCAACCGGCGGCGTAATTCAATGGGCAATGGAATGCTACGAAAAAGGAGTCCTCACGGCCCCCGATACCGATGGTTTGGAAATGAAGTTTGGAAACGCAGACGCCATGGTCAAGCTGATCTCGCTTATTGCTCACAGAGAAGGTAGGATGGGCATGCTCTTAGCCGACGGCGTCAAGCGCGCAGCCGATGCCGTTGGAAAGGACTCATACAAATGGGCGATATGTAACTCCAAGGGGCTCGAGCAGTCGAGAGTTGAGACGCGGTCCGCGAAAGGTTATGCTCTATCTTTCGCAGTCAATCCAAGAGGACCCGATCATCTTCACACCCAAGTCAGTGCGGAGTTCGGAGGCGGCGCTGCGGCGGTGGCCCTAATTGAGCGGATAACCGGAAAGGAGGGGCTAGCCACGCCATACACTACCGAAAGCAGAGCAGAGATAGTTAGGTGGCATGAAGACTGTTACGCCATAGCAGATTCACTCGGTTTCTGTTCTTTCACGACTGAGGCGTGCTACGTCAACCCGGGAAATATGGCCGAGATCTATTCCGCGGCCACTGGACTGTCTTTCACAGAGAGTGACATCATGTTAGCAGGCAGAAGAATTGTTACTCTCGAGAAGTGCTTCAACACAAGAGAGGGGGCTGACAGAGAGCTAGATGACCTGCCTTGGAGGCTCATGCACGAACCTGCTCCCTCAGGTCCTCTGAAAGGATCGATGAATACTCAGGAGGAGCTTGACGGTATGCTTGACAAGTATTATGCGCTCCATGGGTGGAACCTTGAAACGAGTTGGCCTTACGCTGAAACTCTCGAAATGCTGGGTTTAGAAGATGTGTCAGCAGAACTCAGGAAGCTCGGGAAACTTCCACGCAGGCTTCAAAATCCCAACCAAAGCACAACTGCCGGCAATAAGGTGACTAGGAACGGAAGCGTTCGCTTGAATCATTAGCGTGGTGCCAACAAGGGTAAGGCTCATTCTTGGTCTGGCGAACAAGCAACGTATTGGTTATTGGGGGAGGCGTGGCCGGAATCTCCTCGGCATTAGCTGCAAGTCAATTTACGAAGAGGGTTGATCTACTTTCAGAAGAAGATGGAGTCTACAGTAGGCCTGCAATTACCTCAGTGATCAGCGGCAAAGTGCGATCAAGGAAGCAGATAGAGATATTCCATCGTACTGATTTGAAGAGAAATGGTGTGAGAACCTACAACAATGTCAGAGTCGAAGCTCTGGATGTCAACAAAAAGCGGGCCAGAAGCGTAATACGAGGAAGAAGAAGGCTGGTCGAATATGAACGAATAGTAATTGCCACGGGAAGTCGTCCCCTCGTGCCCAGAGTAATGAATACGCGTCTCAAAGGAGCGTACACTGTGAAGTGGACGGCGGACGCGGTGAGTCTGTCCTCATATGCTCTAGCAGGAAGAAAAGCCCTTGTTCTTGGTGGGGGCTTCGTCGGCCTCGAAGCTGCAGAGGCTTTGCGAAATCGCGGGCTCGAGGTTACAGTGATCGAGAAACGCGCGAACCTTCTCCCATACATTCTGGACAGTGAGCTAGCCGGGGACGTAGCTTCTCGTGCCTTGAAGAGGCACATCAACCTGATTCTGAACAGCACGATTGATGAGATTGGAGGTCGCAGAAAGGTCGAATGGGTCATGCTCAATGGTCAGAAGACGCGGACACACATTGTTGTTTTCGCCATAGGCTCAAGACCGGTTACTGACCTCATCGCTGACGCAGGAATAGAACTCGCTCCCAACGGAGCGATTCGAACCAACGACTGCATGAGAACCAACATAGCTGACACTTACGCCGCAGGTGATTGTGCTGAAACCCTGGATTTGTGCAGCGGCAAACGACTCTACAGACCGCTGGGGACAGTTGCAGTCAGATCTGGCGAGATCGCAGGCTCAAATGCAGCAGGGAATCCATTGCCCTACCATGGTTTCCTAAGGAGACAGTACGACAACATATTCGGACTTGACATACTCAGTATGGGCCTTGATGCGGCTTCCGCCTCGGACCTTGGAATCGCCACTAAGGTATTCGAAATACGTGACAGGCAACAGCCCAAAGATGTTTTCCACAGACCACGATGCGAAACGAGAATGAAAGCCATAGCGAGACGAAACGACTCTGTGATCGTAGGATTCCAGATGACGGGGCTACCCAGATACAGGGCTTCGTACTCACTTCCATTTGAGGACATGATTAGGAGACATGTTCCTGTCACCGACCTAGTCCAAGTAGGATTGGAAGCAAGCCCGACATAGCTCCTCCTAGGTTGTAGGCTAACCTCCGCCTACCTAGATCTTACCAACTAGTGTCTCCATTGGTACGTAGGACAACTCAGGAAGACCGTAGCGTGCCGGCGCAAAGGCTTCTCTGCAATCTTGCATTTGCAGCGCTTCCCTAACCCTTTGATGTGCTGGAATACCAACAACAGCTACAGGAGTACCCTTTGAAAGGTCGACCGTCATCAAACCTCTTCCTGTCGGTGGATCAAGAAGGCAAATGAGGTCGGGAAAAATGCCCACAGGCTTGCCGTCTGTGAACGCGGCCATGGCTTCGTTCTTGAACACTATCTCCATCAGTTTTCCTGAATACTCTTCCTTACCCTCAATAGTTACTCGGGCACGGTAGAAGCCATTCTCATCCCTGCCTTCATGACTTTTTACAACTCCTTTGAGTAACTCAATTCCGTTTGTCACATTGACGACTGCTTTGACGACGTCTCTACCGCTTGACCTTGCCTCCTTCAATGCATTTCCGACTGCGATAGCTTTCGAAATCGTGCCTGGCACGATGCTCCGCTTCAAATCACTCCCGCGCATAGGAAAGCCAACGAACGCGGCCATTCCTCCGTTTAAGGTGACTATTGAACGACCTATTTCATCGACATGAGTGGGCTTAACTATTCTCTGCAGGACTACCGCATTGCCGTCCATGTCCACGATGACGGCAGGAGTCATTTGTATACCGTGGCCGAGAAAACTGCTCATTTGCAGTTCAGGGGCTGCTCGACCTATTCCATCCCCGTCGACAATCCCGATTCCAGAGCGCGCCGCAAGAGACATAGCTATTGGAGTGTTGCCTCCTCCGATCTCAAAGGGGACAACGAGGTTTACTTTCTCCCTTAGTATCTCTTCCGTTACCGCGACCGCTTCGAGTAGCTCGAACCTCTTCTCCCATTTGGGCAACAGCTCCCGTATGGGTGTAAATGAGGCTGGATTAACCGATCCCATGTACCCAACGCAAACAACAAGGGAAGTGTCACCAATTTGCGCCGGGTCAACCAGCTTGTACTTACGCCCATGTCGTGAATCCCACTCAAAGATCGGCTTACCCTCGTCGTCCGGGCTCCCGCCGCCTCCAGTTCCGAGGATTCCCGTTCCTAGGAGCATTGCGCTCAACTCTTCATTGGACAGAATTCGTTCCATGACCTATTCCTTCAAGGGCCAAACGTTCTAGCAAATCAGTTTCGTCGTTTTTCAAATCCAGGACCCTCTCACAGCGATGTGGCACATTGCTTTCCCTATCCCAGGTTCTGGCGTCGTTTCGTGGACTTATAATACCTCGCTGAGGGTGATGATTCTCCTTCTTCGCTCTCCGAAAACTAGTGCAAGGGTTATTGTGGATGAAATTGCACAACCCTGCAACAACGGTGGGTTGGTCATGCTCGAGTTACTGAGTAGAAGCGATATTGACCAAATCCATGCTGCGTCGCTCGAGATTCTCAGAGAGTCCGGAGTCGTGTTCTCGCATGACGGAGCATTGGACATTTTCCAGCAAATGGGTGCACTCGTGGACATGAAGAAGAAGATCGTCAAGATACCTGAGGCAATGGTGAAGGAGACTCTGAACAAGGCACCCAGAGAAATAGTGTTCCTAGCGAGAAATGAGCAATTCAGACTAACACTAGGAGGTGGTAAGGTCCATTTCACAAATGGGTTTGGCGCAATACACGTCTTAGACGCTGACACACGTAAGCGACGGCTTGCTTCGTTGAAAGACCTAGAGAATTTCACATTGATCTGTGATGCGCTTCCTTACGTTCACTACCTAATGAGCCAGTGCATCCCACAAGAGATCCAGCCTTCAATTGTGGACAGACATATCGCTTCTGCAATGTTCAGGAATACATCGAAACACTTCTGCGTAACTGCCTTCGACCTGCAAGGATTGCGAGACATTCTAAAGATGACTGCTGCCGTAGTCGGAGGAGAAGAAGCGTTTCGGAGGAAAGGCTCGATCATTAACGGTGGCGTAGCTCCGGTTTCACCGTTGCAGTATCCAAATGACACGATTGCCCAGATCATGGAGTTCTGCAGGCTTGGCATACCTTTAGAATTGTGCTCCGGAGTAATTTCAGGAGCCACCGGACCGGTAACAATTGCCGGCACAATTTCGCTAGCAAATGCAGAAGACCTGGCTGCGCTAGTTCTAGCTCAAGCCATCAATCCGGGAACTCCGATAGTATTCGGAACAATGGCCACGATCATGGACATGAAGTATGGATGCTACGCATATGGTTCCCCTGAGTTGGGCCTGATCAATGGCGCATTTGCGCAGATTGCTCATCACTATGGGCTTCCGTGTTTCGGAACATCGGGAACAATAGACTCCAAGATTCCTGATGAACAAGCTGCCTACGAGGCTGCTATTTCCAACACTATTGCTGTCCTTTCTGGCACAGATGTCATACACGACGGTGTTTATGGGATTTTAGAGTCAGCCCTTACCGCAAGCTATGAGCAACTAATCATAAGTCACGAAATAGCCAGTATGACCATGAGGATTATTAAAGGCATTGATGTGAACGAGGAGACGCTGGCGACGAAGCTAATCACTAGTATGGGCCCCGGGGCAAGTTACCTCAGCGGAGATGCCCTGAAACACTCACGCAGGCACCTCTTCGAACAACACTGGCAACCAGAGATTACGGACCGCCAAGGGAGGAGTCAGTGGGAGCGGAGTGGGTCAAAGGACGTGGTCAAAAGGGGGCACGATAGAGTCCAACAGATTCTGGCAGAGCACAAGCCGCAGCCATTGGATAAGGAAGTAGAGGCGAAGATCGAGCAGATCGTCAGAGACGCTGCAGCCCGGGTGCAAGAATCTGAATAAATGAAGTCTGCGGCCCTGAGTTGAGGCAAAAAAACCAACGCTAGTCTTATCCTATTGTTTCATGAAACGCAGCAAGTGCGCTGACCCGTCTTTCTGCCGCTCTCCAGTTCTTGGTCGTGCCGAAATGGTGCGGCTCAAGGAATTTGATTGCACCATAGCGACAGGCGTTGACGCACGCCGGACTACCATTGCAGAGCTCACATTTTGTTGCTGAGCCGTGATGGATGTTGATTGCACCGAATGGACATGCCCACATGCACTCTTTGCATAAGATGCATTTGTCGGTAAGGACAACCACGGCGTTTGTCTTTGAGTTCCTCGTTATTGCTTTGGTGGGGCAGACGACCATACATGGCGCCGGGTCGCATTGCTCACAAATGATCGGAACACTCAGGCATTCGCTCTCGTTCTTAGGGATCCATATGCGAGATTGCCTAGGGCTGAATACTCCTTCGTTTCTGAAAGAACATGCAACCATGCAGGATCTGCAGCCTGTGCATGAATCCAGATCAATTGACAGCGTTTTGTAAGCCATGGGAACTTCATCAAACAAGTTCGAGCAAAGCATTCCTTAAGGCTTGCCAGGGTGAGAAGCAGACCTTATTGCCGGAGCATCAGACAGCAATCGTTCCGAAAACATTTTAGCTCGAAATCTACACGCGTGGAAACTGAAGAGTGGAAAGTACTGTACATGTTCTACATAGGGCCAGCGCAATCCAATCGCAGACTCCAGATATTGCGGACGAGAAAGTGGACTTTCCTCCGTGGCCAAGTGAACTCACTCGGTGACATGGCAATGAGCTAAATAGGCTTTGTACCAAAAATGCTCAGCTATTCATTTCTTTGGAGAGTTCTCAGATGTCTCGTTTGGAGAATGTCTTCGAATCGCTGGAGAACTCACGTGACCTTATGACACAATTCATGGTTCAACTACTAAGAATTAAGGCCGTAAATCCAGAGTGCGGGGGAAGTGGCGAATACGCACGGGCTCTCTTCGTACAAGACTGGCTTACGAATTTGGGATTAAGCGTAGCGCGACATGACATTTCAGATAATCGTGTTCCAGATAGCGTGCGTGTTAATCTAACGTCTGTCATCGAGGGACTCGACAAGAGCCGAACTCTTTGGTTGGCCACGCACCTCGATACGGTCCCTGAAGGTGAACGCGAACTTTGGAACACTGATCCGTACGACCCTGTCGTAAAGGACGGCAGAGTCTTCGGAAGGGGAGCAGAAGACAATGGCCAAGGAATCGTTTCTGCCTTATTTGCTCTGAGAGCCTTAAGAACCCATGATGTAAAACCTCCAATAAATGTGGGGATTGCTTGCCTGTCCGATGAGGAAGGCAGTAATGAATTTGGGGTCATTCCGCTCTTAAAGAAAGGTGTGTTTAAGTCAAATGACATTGCCATCGTGCCGGACAATGGAGTTTCTGACGGTTCCGTCATCGAGATCGCAGAGAAGAGTATTCTCTGGCTAAAACTTACAGTCACAGGAAAACAAGTTCACGCCAGCACACCTGAGAAAGGCTTGAATGCTCACAGAATAGGCATGAGATTTGCACTGTTGGTGGACGAGCTGTTGCACTCAAAATACAATTCATCGGATCCACTCTTTGAACCTCCCGTCTCTACATTCGAACCAACCAAACAAGAGTCGAGTGTTGACAACGTGAACACAGTTCCGGGCCTCGATGTTGAGCATTTCGATTGTCGCGTGCTTCCGCAGTATCCGCTGAAGGACGTCTTGAAGGACGTCGAATTGATCAAATCCAGCGTAGAAAAGGATACGGGAGCGAAGGTCGAGGTCACGGTTGTTCAATCCGAAGAGAACGCCGGACGAACTCCTTACGATAGCGAGGTCGTACAGAAATTGATGATTGCACTGAAGGAATTGAGAGGAGTGACCGCCAAACCCCGAGGCATTGGAGGCGGGACTTTCGGAATGTACTTCAGACGCAAGGGCATCAATACGGCCGTATGGTCGACGGTGGATGATGTCGCGCACCAGCCTAACGAGTATTGCAAGATTCAGAATCTGGTCGATGATGCAAAAGTATTCGCTCATGTAGCCCTAAAGCTTTAGCCTTTAGCGCCTTGCCTGTCTGCTGAAACAGGGCTAGCGCCACAAGAAGGCAAGTTAATTGAGGCCTAGAATACGGCTGGAAAGCATAACGCCGACATAAATCGAAAGCCTGTCAATGGGACGTGGTACTCACGGATTGCCACGTGGAGGTTTTTTGTTGGTTTTGCTGGTGTGCGCGCGGGAAAAGAATGGTTTACTGCGTGGACGCGGAAGTTTACGCGTTAGCTCGCGTCTTAGGAAACGCGCATTACCACGTTAACTACCACGTCCGCGACACGCGTACGCGTATGACGTCAGCGAAAGAGGTGCGTCATTCTACCATCATGAAATCTGAACTCGATGAAGGAGGCTCGTTAGCCGATTCCGATTCCGTTATGACAATGATTAAGTGACACCACACTGCGATGGCTGCCGAGACTGTATCCTTCGAGGGGCGAAAGGTGCTTTGGTTGCTTCGATGCGGAGACTGATGGAAGTCAACGTTCTAGATGCGTTCCTCACTGGAGCGTATACGCTGGCAATTCCTCTCCTCCTCCTTGAGCGAAAGGTAGACGTGGCTGTGATTGGAGTGGTGTTCGCTGCGCTGCCCCTCACCTACATGATGAGCCGGACGCTGTTTGCTTCTTTAGCAGATAGGATCGGCCACGGAAAGTTCTTCAATGCAAATGCTCTGAGTAATCTCGCAACCGTAGTCTCATACGCCTTATCATCATCACCAATCTCCTACGGTTTTGCGAAGGGTATGCAGGGCGTCAAAGATGCTTCGCTCTGGGCTGTGAATCGGAACGCTGCGTACACCATTGCAGGCCATGAGAATCCCTACGTGATCACGACCATTGATTTTGTTCGGGGGCTGGCTATTGCGTCGGGCGCGTTTGTTTCAGGTCTCCTAATATCCGAGATTGGATTCCAAGGGTTGTTCGTTGTGTTAGCGATTACGTCTGCTCTGATGTTCATACCTTCAAGAAGACTGAGCTCAGTCTCCAATACGCAGCCAGCGCAAGGGAACTTGTTGAAGAACTTCGATCCGAGATCTGTTGATAGGAGAATCAGACTCGCCTCGCTCATAATGGCGTCTTACATGGGCGGCTCCGCTCTAGTCATCGGGTACATTCTACCAATTCTCCTAGAGACGCGGGGACTCGGATACTTCGAGATAGGCATGACCCTGGCCATCTATAGTGGCATTGGTGCTGTTCTCCTTCCCCTTACATTTCGCAGGACCGCCAGCATACGAAAAGTAATCACAGCCCAACTCCTATTCTATATTCCCGCAGCCATTTTTGTTCCATTATTCAGTGGCTGGCTAATGTTGATACTAATCGGCATGATGGCTCTAGGTGAATCAACAAGCTACATTATTATGGAATCGTTGATAACCCAAGCAGTTTCCGGTCAGAACACTGCGACAAATATCGCCTTCTTGTTTATCCCGGGAAACATAGCAACTTTCGCTGCCTATGTTGTTGCAGGTTTGCTTGTTGTAGCATTTGGATATATGGCACCGTTTTGGATCGCAGGGCTCCTCTTCATCATCTATTCCTTCAGTGCCATGTATGCCCTTAAATGCTACGACTATCGCTTGCCAGAGCGCTTGATTCAAGCCTAGTCGATCATCTCTAAAGATGAAGCGAATTACCTCTCGATGAGACACCCTTTCCGCGTGTGTGGTACTCATGGTGCGAGCATCGTAAATTAAACCGTCGTCGTTCGTCGTTAGAAAGTGTGTGGGTATCAGCGGTGCGCGCACACACACTGAAAAACCGAAACCCAGAACCGTCTATAAGCTCCCTTATGCCGTCACTGGCCATATATTCAGTTCACTGAATAGTCTAAACAAACGTCGAAAATTCCCGCAAACTCTTCCAGGCCCCGCAGCCTGTTCTCGTGAAGCGAAAACAGGGCGAAATTCGACACACGCACGGATTCAACTAGGCTGCTAACGTTGACGGGGGCGATTAGGCTCTGGTCAGAGTAGGATGTTATGTCAGGCATTTTTCACATTCCTCCTTTCAGTTTATCGTCACGCTTTCCTTCTGGTTTCGTTTCGTTCGTTTCGTTCAGATTCTTCATTGATTATTCCTCATTCTCATAATGACCGTGTATCTGCTTGTTTCTCGACTTGGGGGCGTTTCTCGTAGCATCCAAGACATAGATCCACAAGTTTCGTGGGTCTTGTGCCGTACTCTCCGTTATAGTAAATCGCATGGGAATGGATTTCGTCGCTTTCAACACCGCAATCCGCGCATTTGATTTTCAGGCGGTCCACGGTCCAAGGTTTAGCTAGATACTCGCGGATTCTACGTTCGAAGAGGGTTAGCGGGTGGTTGTCAGAGGAATCGAAGTTAAGCGGTTCCCTGACTGTGCCCGTTTCATCGCGCCCCAACAAGTGAGCCTTGATTCTGTCTAACGTTTGATTGCGAAGCTCTATCAAATCTCTAAGGGTCTTGGCCCATTGAAGGGACTTGTCCGTTTTCTCCTTGGACTTGCTCATATCGCGGGCTTGGGAGATTTGTTCGTCTAGGGTTTCCAATGTCTCGCGGAGATGGTCGAGGAAACCGTGTAATTCACTCAAAAAAATACCCCCTCCCCTGTGGTGGGGGGTGTACTCGAATCGTTCCATTCTGAGCCTGGGTGGTGTGGGTTTATGTTGAAACCGTCATAGTTCCCCGGTTTGTGAGTATTCCATATACGCCCAGAACTCAAGAGGATAAGGCCTCCTCAGTTGCTATGATTTCTAGCGGTCCCTGTGGCTGTTGAGATATATGCCCCTGAACAAGGGGGTGTAATTGCAAGGTATCCCCCCTGTTAGGGGGCATATTGTTTGGTTGAGTCGTGTAGACTAGCATTTGGCGTCTGTCGTCTGGGTTGCGTTCCTGATGGATCAGTCCTGAGCTTTCTAGGGCGGGTAGGTATTCGTTTGTGAGGCGTTTCCATCCTATGGGGCGGCCGTAGTGTTGGCGGTAGGCTTTCGCGATGTCGATTCGGTTTATGCCAGCGTCGTTGCGTAGGGGTTGAATTACTTCGTTGTAGAACTGGTAGATCTCCGGTGAAATCCCCAGTTCGTTCGAATCAGCGATTTGTTTGTACAATTCGAACCCTTCTTTGATGTCCGTTTCGTTCGCGGTTATGGTGTCCTCGTTTCGTTGACGTTGGAAGCAGTTGAGCAGGGCGAATCCTTTGATGAAGAAGAGGAGCCTAGGGAAGTCTCGTGTGTGACGTGGGGCTAGTTTCGGCCGTGTCTGCTGGAACTCCTCAAGAATCTTTTCGGCTTGTGGAATGTTGATTTCCTTGATTCCGGTAACGCGGATCGCGTTGACTCGATGTTTCAACCACAATCTTTCCGGGTCGCTTTCAATTTCGGTTTGAAACGTCTTGCGATCTCCCAGTTTCCTAGCCAAAAGTGTGAGCGATTCGCGTAGTTTTTCTTGGCTGATCTCCGGTGAGAGAATAGCGGTTCTGGTCCGTTCCTGTTCGTCGACGTTTACTTTCGCAGTTGAGAACATCAGGGCAGGGAAGCCAATGAGCAGAACCGATTTGCTTCTCAAGGCGCCTTTCGCGTTCTTGTCGGTTATGCTGTACCGTAGAATCTTCTTATCGTGACTTGCAAGCGGCCGCAAACGTTCCATTAGTTGCCAGTGAGGTTGGTCTAGGAAAACCAGAATTTTGTTCTCCAAGTTCACGAGGATAACTTTTCGTTTCTCGTCTGCGAGCTCGTTCTCGTCGAAAACTCCGCGTAAATCGACTATTCGAGCAGCTTCCGCCAGTTCCATCCACCGGCCGACTTCATGATAGAAACTTGTTGGACTGGCGCCGCCATAGGTGCGTTTGTCGCTGCTAGGGAAGTATTCGAGGATCTCTAATGGAATGTAGGATTTGCCGGTGCTTGATTCAGCTTGAAAGGCTACGTTGAACTGGTCCTGGTTCGTTTGGGCTAGAAGCATTGCGAGAAAGGTTATGGTTTTGTTTGCGTCGTCACGTTTCACTGTTCGGCCAAGGGTTCGCTTCAAGTCCTCTGCGGTCAACTCTCGCTGCAGGTCCTTCAGCTCTGAGATGAGTTCTTCCTTCAGCACATTGGTAACAGCCATGTTCAAGGCCTCCTTCTTGGCGTTACGATAACTTGGAGTTTCGTGGCCGGTAGAGCTACCAGTTTATGGTTTCTGTGAATGTGGCCGTGAAGGTCTACCCACAAGTTTGTGATGGGATCATGGCGAACGACGCTCCACATCGGGAGACCGTGCCAGCAAGCCCTTTCCGCCGGGTTATCTCGGCAAGTTATGCACTCAGCGAGCAGCAATTGGTTTCCATCTCAAGGTTTTGGGGGGAAGGACTTGGGAAAAGAGCGTAGGGAAGAAACCATTGTGGACAATGGAAAACCTCGCCCTTCGAGATGAGAAAGAAGGTGAAAACCCAAGCCTTCCTTTCCCTCCGCGGTAGTCGTGAATTATTTTCCCAACATGCCATTTGAAGTCGAGAAGGTCAACGGTAAAGTTCTGGCGGAAATCCTCTTTCAATGCAAGAATCCTATCAGCTAGTTCTTCAAGCCGAGAATCAGCCTTTACAAGCTCCGTTTCCGCTTGGACGCTAGTCAACGCGTTTGATCACCATAATTCTGTTTGGATTTGAACGGTCTCTCTGAATCTCTACGTCGTTGCCTTCGTGAAGGTCTAGCAGTTTGCTGATCGTTGCCGCTAGGTCGGTGATGGTGAAAGAGTCAGGCAAGGCTACGATGCTCCCAATGCTTTTCGGAGGAGCATTTTGATGTAGGCGGATCGCGTAACGAGGCCGCGTTTGTCGTCGATTAATTGAACTAGAGAAGTGGGTAGGCTGATTCCCATGGAGAGACTTGGGTCGTTGGTCTTCATTTTCCATCCTTTCTCCTCAATACCGCTATTGCATTAATGCAACCTTATTAACTAGGACGAATGCAATACTGTTGAATTAATGCAATCTAGGAGAAGGAGCACTTATGGCAAAACTAGGCAGACCCTTGCCGGACAGAGAACAGCGCATAAAAAATGCTGTATTCAATGCTCTATCGAATGAGAACAGAACGCTGGATGAGATGGCTGCAGATGTCAAGTTGACTACTGGAGCCGACAGAACTACCGTCTGGCGGCATCTGAAGCGATTCAAGAAGCTTGGAATAGTGATCCATGAAGGCCAATTCTATCGCAGAAACCCTCTGAACGAAAGCCAAATCCACTTAGAATCTTTGTTTTCGGTTGAGAGGGAAAAGAATCGAGCAATCTTGGTAAGAGAACGCATAGCGAAGCTTCCCTTTCCACGAGAGCTTCTTACAATAACTTCTCCTTCATCGGTGGATCTGCAGACCAAAATAAAGAACATCGATTGGTGGAGTCCGAAGGAAGCGACCCCTCCCGGCTTGATTCAGAGAGGACATCTAGCAGAGACTTTCGAATTTATGCTAGAGTATGCGACAACGGGTTACCTGAATCTGCTGGAGGCGATTGCCAACGCTCCATCTCTTGCGGCTGCTGGTGAAATCGCACGAATACTTAGTAGCACCTACGTGAGTGGCCCCCTCATGTTCTTGGCTCGCGCCGTTTGGGACGAGAGAAAGGAAACCTCACTGCAGGAACTAGATGGGAAACTGATTAGGTTCAGGGTCATCCGTGAAAAGGCCAACACCGACGACAAGAAAGAGTCAGCGAAAGCCAAGAAAGTCTAGGTCTTCGCGAGTTCTTTCACTAGCTGCGGATATTCCTCTTTCAAGATTCTGCGAACTTCTTCTTGGACCGCTTCGCGAGTTGATTGTTTCGAGAGGACCGCGCCGCATTTCTGGCAGTAGACGCTGAAGGGGGCGTTCTCGGTTTTGCAGCTGGGGCACTTCATCACTTCCGCGATTGGTCGGAGAATGTCTTCTTTGGACTTCAAACCATGCAAAACCAGGTCCTTGTCGTCCACGTCCTTCATGCTTATGTGCGAGTAGACGGAGACCATGTCGGTTTTCCGCCAACCGTAAAGCTTCATCATCTCCCGGTCCGTGAAGTAGCTGCTGTCCTTCGTGGCTCGGGCGTGTCTGAATTGGTGCGGGTGAATCGGCCGTCCGAGAACCTTCTTCGAGAGTCTTCTAACCACGCCGTAGACTGACTGAGCTGTGGTGAGAGGCTTACCGTTCTCCTGGAGAAGCAGGGGGGCGAGTGGATCGTCTCGGTGGGGGTGGTTGTTGATGTAGGTTCGCAAATCGGCTACGGCGCTGTATACTCGGCGTAGTCGTGTGCCTGATTTGCCCGTTAAGGTTAGGATCGCGCTGTACTTATCGAATTGCACATCCTTGATTCTGAGGTTGTAAATCTCCCCTCTCCTGGAGCCTAATTCACTGAGGAGTTCCACCAGGAGCCGGTCTCTTAGCGTGGGTGCACCTTTGATGAGTTTGGTTATGTCCTCGTCGCTGATCGTTTTGTCTTTGATTCTCTTTGTCGGGTCCGGTCTCGCTGGGATTCGGATTTTCGCGTTCAAGTCGTGGCGCTCAAAGAAGACAAGCACTTGTTTGATGAGGCCCACCATGTCCGAATAGGAATTAACGCTTCGACCAGTTTGGTACTTGTCAAGAAACTCGTCCAACTGAACACTAGTGCAGCGCTCGAGGTCTAAGCCCGCTAATTCAACGCGACCCAACATCCACGCGTAGTATGCAAGGGAAGAATCCTTCGGAACTAGGCCCCGTCTATTATTCGTCGCACGCTGCTTGAACTGAATAAACCGCCTAATCCAATCCGCATGCACGCCGACCATAACGGACTCCAAAGTAGAATAGGAAGGATCCGGCAAACCCAATCAAACCCTTAAGAGAACCGATTCCACTTTAAAGACTTGCGAATACGTAATAAAACTCTTTACATGTTCCCTTACAACCGACGAAAACGTGACTGGCTTCTGTCACACCAAGTCACTCTGAAATTTAAGACGATGATCCGAAGCTAAACGAAGATTTTGGGGTCGGGCCGTCGCTGAGGTCGTCATATCTTCAGCAATGAGATCTGACTGGGACTGGCTTCTTCATCCCCGCAGCTAGATGAGTTAGCTGCCAATGAAAAAGATTACCGTAGCTTCTTGCTTCGCAGTCCCTTAATGGTCCCCGAGACGCGAAGAGTTATTGGGGCAACCGGCGAGTCTGAAACATCCGACATCAGCGCCATAGCAGCTTGCAAGTCCTGCGCCCCCTCCTTCGTGCACCCAACAATTGCGAGCGATTGCGCGGCATCGAAACGAATCAACCTTGGATCAATTCGACTGAGGCCAAACAGCCCGAAATGTTTCTGCACTACGTCCGCTAAAGCCCTACCGAATTCTTCACCAGACATTGCACGGCCGGAGACTAGTTCGACTAAGAAGTAACGTCTTGGCATTGGGCTTTACCCTGCCTTAGGGAGCACGACTCTCACTCCCTCTTCGACATATTGCCTAGAGCGCCGTTCGAAGTTTCGAGCAACGATCGACATTGGGACGTCAGATATTCCGCTTGAGGTCTGCTTGGACGTTAGACCTACAGCCCCTCCCAATGCCTCAATTTGGTTGGGGCTTCTAACCATGTCTGGGGTCGTGCATCCACTGGACAGAACAACCTTGGTTCGATGACGACGGGCGATTCCTGCCTCTTTGACGATTCTGGTGACGATTTCTGTTCTTGACTCCTTGAGCAACGATGAGACCAAGTTAAATTCCAGCGCCCCTCCAAGAAGACTTGCGAAGGAATGGTTGAATCTTGCTCTGGGATTGCGTGAGTCGAAGAACACGAGGTCAACTCGCCTATCTCTGCATGCCACTGTAGATACCGCTTGGTTGGTGCATTTCACGGCTATGATGTCATAGGAATTTCTGAATCTCCTC
>Ga0187870_1001112_pt1 | contig 26174 bp, 25 predicted proteins | sample June2016WEW_13_1_3_FD_132974 | JGI IMG/M metagenome (GOLD analysis project Ga0187870, IMG submission 132974) | Peatland microbial communities from SPRUCE experiment site at the Marcell Experimental Forest, Minnesota, USA - June2016WEW_13_150 | ecosystem: Environmental > Terrestrial > Soil >... | reverse complement strand
TGGACCGGGCCAGGACCGTGGAAACACGGCGCTGTAGCTCACCTAGAGATGGTAAGACTCCGCTTTTGCGGAGCGGTCTCGAAAGGTGAGAAGCCCCCGGGCTTGTCCCGGGGGAGGTTCACCTTCAATCCCTGAACACCCCTCGGGTAAGTTCTATCAGCTCGCGATGGTTGTTTAAGAGGGCCACGCCAGATATAATTCACTTGAGAAACGATTTCATAATTTTTTGGAGAGCAGATGGCATGCAAAAGGGAGAGGCAGGGCGATGACCAGAGCTACCAGGTGGATAACGTCAATTGCCGCTGTCATCCTCGGTCTGGCGCTGATAATCCTCGCTGGCATTTGGCGCCTGGGCCTGCTCACGCTGCTTTCCCGCCCCCTGCCGAAAAGGCCCAGGTTACCATCACAGAAAACAACCCAGTGCCTGTAAGCACCTACCAACAGCCGCAGCAACCGTCCAAAACTGCAGCCAAGGCGGGCGCCAGTTCGACAATGGTGTCCCTCTCGCTCATGACGGTATCTTCCCTGTACTTCACCTGCCGCTTAATGACCGCCAACGATTAATACTAAACAAACTTCTGGACGGCTTCGACGGGAAACTGACCTCGACAAAATGGGCTAAACTAGCCAAGTGTTCTCAAGACACAGCGTCTCGCGACATTAACGACCTTGTGAATCGTGGGGTTCTGACGAAAAACCCTGCTGGTGGACGTAGCACCAGTTATTCATTAGTTGAGGCTCCCACCTCGGCGTCCTGAATGTAAGTTGCCCCGCTGACGGCTAGCTTTGCCTCGTGGGCGTGGCATGGTAAAATATAGTCAGGGGTGTTTTTATGGCGCCTTTAGATCAGGTTTTGGATGCGGATGCATGGCAGGTTTGCTCGTTGATAGGGAACAGCAACCTTGGGCGTAATTACTACCTGGCCGGCGGAACTGCGCTAGCCCTTCAGATTTGCCACAGAAAATCAAACGATCTGGATTATTTTCAACGAGGCAATGAAGAAAAAATCAACTTCGATCAGATCTACAGCGAGATCATCAATTATATTCCGGAGAAAAACATCCGTGTGGATTTCAGAAAAACAGATCAGGCAACTATGTCGGTTAACAATACAAAGGTAACTTTTCTTGCTTATCCCTATCCTCTCATGGAATCACTTGTAGATGGAGAGAAAATCTGCAAGGGCCGGTTAAAAGGCATAAAGCTCGCGTCCCCTGCAGAAATTTCCCTTATGAAGGCTTATGCTATAGGAAGACGGACGAGCTACAGGGATTACGTAGATCTTTATGAGTTGTTACGCACGGGCAAGGTTACCCTTGATTACATATTAAAGAAGGCGCAGCAAAAGTATAATACAGGAGGGGAGATCTTATTTTCTCCCAAGCTCTTCCTGCAGCAACTCGTGTACACCAAGGACGTTAAGGATAAAGATGTTGCCCTGCAATCAGTTCTTGGTAGCACTGTAAGCAGCGAGGCAATAGATGAGTTTTTCGGTCGTATCGTTTCTGGCGAATTAAAGTCCCAGACAACCATCACAAGGAGGGGGACAAGGCCTTGAAGCTGCCTGAGATGTTGGCGCCCCTTTTTAGAAACTATCAGATTGACACAATAGATCCCAAGCAGCATATTGACTTGATAGTAAAAACTGCGTTAGTGCACGGCGCCTGGGATCACATTTTATGGCTTTTCGAATATTACGGAGCAGACCGAATCGGCAAGGTATTCCTGGAGGATTTCTATGGAATGCGAGAACTCCCTGAACCTGTTGTCAACCTATGGGGGCTGCTCTTTCTTAATAGCACTGATTATTGGATGGAAAGGAACGCCCGGGAGAGCGAAGTCCGAACATTTAGAGGCCGCAGGTCTATTGGATCGCCAGAAGGAGACTCCCTGACATCGAGCGCGCGGTAGTCCATCGGCAATACCGGGTAATACCCGGCGTGTTCATGTTTTTTGGTATTTGAGCACAAATTCTTTAAAAAGAGGATGATATAACTCATAGTTTCCCCGCTCTTGTTTCGTTATCAGTCCTTTTTTTAGTAACCTGTTAAGTAAACCGGAGCCTTTTTTTCCTACTGTTTCGACTAGGGATTCCTCCTTGCTTTTAGCGGCTAGGGCCAGTAAAACATTACGTTCCGCAGGAGTAGCATTTTTCCATTCCATGTGGAACTTGTCATCTTGTAAGTGGGCAAGGGTTTCCTGCCAATTTTCCATTACATCCTTTAACCTTATCGGGCTGCGTTTTTGCAAATAGAGATGCCGATTGACGAGATCCCGCATGATAAATGTCAAGAAAAACGGGTGGCCAAGGCTCTTTTCCCATATCATCGTTATTGCGTCTTCCTCAACGGATATTCCAGTATTCAACTGTCTCAAAGGTGTTTGGATAGCTTCTTTTGTGTCTTCCAGAGAAAACATTCCTAATTTCATGCGTTCGAAAAACCTGGTCACCGGTTCTGCCACGTCCCGCGTGGCTTCAAACATGTCTTCCGGTCCTGTGATTACCAATGGATATTTTGCTCCGATTCCTTGCAAGTCCTGAAAAACACCTCTCAACACCAAAAGGGTTTGCGGATTAAACTGCAATAAGTTATGGGCATCATCTAAGAATATTACAACTCCGGACACTTGTCCCTGTAAGATGCTTTCCCAGAGTCTATATAGCCCTTTATACAGAAGCGATATACTGGCATGCACGCTTTCCCTGGGTTGGCTGCCTTGATGAGTTACGCGAACCGGGCCTAACTGTAAAGACATTTCCCATTTTGCTAGTTCTTGCTGTATTTTTGCAGACCAGTGTTTTCGAGAAAGAAGGATTTCTTTCACGTGCTCCAAAAATAGAAAAATGAATGCATCCAGACTATCCAAGCCGGAAGTGATGGTAAGTGAAATCGGTATGGCGGGACGGTCAAAATCGCTAGTAATAGCCGCAAACCGTCGTAATAGACTCGTTTTTCCAATTCCCCACGGGCCCAGTAGAGCGACATTCCATGGCCCGGGGCCTTTCGGGTGTAAACCCTGCCGGAGGCCTTGGATGAAAAACTGTTGCTCTTTCGCCCGATTGGCTAATATCCTTGAATCCGCCGGAAAATAAGGATTGAAGGGATTGACGATCTCCTCCACGTTTTTCTTCCTTTCCGAATATTACAGATCCAACAAATTCAACAAACTTTCTGTTGCTTTTGTTAAAATTGTAATACTTCCGTCTAGCATAGTCAATCCCCGTTTAACCCTCCACCAGAGGAGACTATCAAGGCCGCACGCATTATCTGGCACGTCAGCCGGACATTGCAGCGGCAGTATTTTCGGGTCTCTGCCGCCACCTTATCGATGCTGGCGCCCAAGGCAATCCCCCACTGAAGCCAAGAACTCGTTGAACCCGGCGACCTGTGGCTGCTTGCCGGCCAGGTATTCTACGGTGCGGCGCAGCCCCTCTTCGAAACTGACCTGCGGCGCCCAGCCCATCTCCTGTTGCGCCTTACCGGCATCCAGGTAGACCCGCCTCATCTCCCCCGTTCTCTCCGGGCCATATGTGGCCTCGCCTTGAAATCCGGTGATCTCTTTAAGGATGGCAAACAACTCGTTGACCGAAGCGCCACGCCCGGTGCCGATGTTGAAGGCGAAGTCGTTGATGGCGCAGCCGCCCGGGGCGGCGCCGCAGGGGCTTCCGCTCAGGAGGCGCTCCAGGGCCAGCAGGTTCGCCCTGACCACATCGCCCACGAAGACGTAGTCCCGCAACTGCTCCCCGTCGCCGTAGATCACCGGGGTCTCGCCCCGGAGCAGCTTCTGCCCGAAGATGGCCACCACCCCCGCCTCCCCGTGCGGGTCCTGCCGCGGCCCGTAGATGTTGCCGTAACGCAGGGTGACGTAGGGAATGTTCATCACCTGGGCGTAGTAGCAGAGGTAGAACTCCGAGGCCAGCTTGCTCACCCCGTAAGGGGAGAGCGGCCCCTTGGGGAAGGTTTCGGTGGCCGGCAGCCTGGAGGGCTCACCGTAGACCACGCCGCCCGAAGAGGCGAAGACGACTCCCCTGACTCCGTAGCGCCGGCAGTTTTCTAAAATGTTGAGCAGCCCCAGGATGTTCGTCCGGGCGTCGCCCTGCGGGTCCGCCACCGAGCGCCGCACGTCAATCTGGGCGGCGTGATGGTTGACCATGTCGGGGCGCTCCCGGGCGAAGACCTGATCCAGCCCCGGGTCGCAGATGTCCAGCTCGTAAAAGCGGGCCTGGGGGTTCAGGTTCTCCCGCTTGCCGCTGCTCAGGTTGTCCACCACCACTACCTCGTGACCCGCCGCCAACAGCCCGTCCACCAGGTTGGAGCCGATGAACCCGGCGCCACCAGTCACCAGTATCTTCATTATAAAGATGCCCCTTTCTGCCCTCAGATCGGATATTTGTCCGGTAACAATTATACCACGCAAGTCCGGATGCACGTACTTCCGGTGCGCGCGCGAGAGGCTGCGGCCTCTGCTGCCGCAGCCTCAGGCTCTGGGGGGGGTATTTTCTGGAGCGGTTCCTCAGTTCGCTCCTGCGCCCGTTGGCGCCCCGACCGCAACCAACAGAATAATATGGAAGCAAAAACCATTTCAAAAGGGATGGATTCTAAAGCTGTACTTGATCACGCGAATTATTTTACGTAAAATAATCATCAAAAGGAGGGGCAACCGATGGCGTTCGATTTTGATAGTTTGGTCAGTGCCACAGTACTTTCCAGGTCGATTGGGAGATACCTGACCAGGTGCAAGCAGAAACCCCTGATGATCCTCAGAAATAACGAGGTGGAAGGAGTGCTGTTGAGCACAGAAGCCTATAAGGAGTTGCTGGAGTGCTGGATCAAATGGTAAGTTTGCTGGTATCACTATACACCGTGAAGCACGAATCTGCCACGAATCTTGCGGGCTTGCCGACGACATAGTAGAATGCAGGCAGGAAATGCCAGCGGAGGGAAACAAAATGCTGCCACCAGAGGAGATTATCAACGCCGTATCACACTATCTGTCATGTCAGCCGGACATCACAACGGCATATATTTTCGGGTCGCTGGCGCGCGGCAGGTTCCGCGCCGGCAGTGATGTTGACATCGCCATTCTATACAACCGGGATGATGTCGATAAGCTTGCCAGGTTTGAGAGAAGACTCGACCTGGAGATCGCCCTCGAGGAGATCATCCACCGCCCCGTTCAGGTTATCGACCTTGAACAGGCAGGGCTTCCACTGCAGTACCAGGTACGCAAATACGGCAAAGTTATTGTAGAAAAGGACAGGAAACTGCGAGTCAATTTTGAGGTGAACACCCGCCGCCTCTACTTTGACATGCAGCAGTTTTACCGGCTGCGCAATGCATCTGTCTTGGAAAGGCTTGGTAAAGAACGTGGTTGACGAACTGCTCCTGCAGGAAAAGCTTGCTCTATTGACTGAATACCTTGATGATCTGAAAACAGAAAAACAGATCACCTTAAAGGAATTAAAAGAAAATAAAGTACTGCGGCGCTATGTGGAACGAACGCTCCACATAGCAGTGGAAGCCTGTCTGGACATTGGAAGCCACATAATTGCCGACCTGAAACTTCGCGAGCCGGAAGACTACAAAGACGTTATGGTCGTGCTCTGCGAAGCTGGTTACTTACCTCAAGACAAATTGGACAGCTTTAAGAGAATGGCCCAGTTCCGTAACGTCATCGTTCACGATTATGCACGCATCGATCCGGAAATATTGTATGGAATCCTGCAAAAGAATCTAACAGATCTGCATCTCTTCGCTGGCGCCATTAAAGATGCTTTCCTGGTACACAGCGAGTGATGCATCCCCGGTACGCGAACTGACGTACCTTCCTTCCTGATCCCACAAAAAGGATCTGCGCCCTGTTTCCAGAATCTTTATGATCACAGATGACTACCCGCTCTAATGCCCCCGCTTCTCCGAAGCGGTGGGACCGGTGTGTCGGCGGGTTTTCAACCGAGGCGTAGCCTCGAGCCGACAAAGAGCGGCTACGTCACTGTATTAACGAGTTCCCACAGATGACTACCCGCTCTAATGCCCCCGCTTCTTTGAAGCGGTGGGACCGGTGTGTCGGCGGGTTTTCAACCGAGGCGTAGCCTCGAGCCGACAAAGAGCGGCTACGTCACTGTATTAACTAGTTCTAAGCTTCAGTGGGGAGAAGACAATCCCCCACTGAAGCCAAGACCCAGTTGAACAGAGAGAGGAAGGACGGTCAGCCTGTGAACAAGGTCTACGTGGGCCTCCCCCAGAGCGGGAAGACGACGAGGCTCATCGATGAATACCGCAAGCTCGTGGAGGGCGGCGCCAGGACGGAGAACATCCTCGTCCTGGTCATGAGCCTGCCCCAGGGAAGAAAGTGGCGGAAGGCGCTCGATCTGCCCGTGACCGGCCCCATCCAGGTCCTCACCTTCTGGGGCTTCGTGCAGAGAGAGCTGCTGCGGTTCTGGCGCCTGGCGCTGCCGCGCCTTGGGGATGGGGAGGCGGTCATCCAGCCGGTGTTCCTCAACGCCGAATCCGCCCACTACCTGATGACCGTGTTGGTCGACGAGGCGCGGGATGCGGGGCGCTTCGCCGACATGGTGGCCACGTCATCCCGGATCGCCCTGCAGATCCTGAACAACCTGAACCAGGCCGCCATCCACGGCCTGGATATAGAAGATGCCACCGGCAGGCTGCTCGCCGCCTGCAGCGGCGACACCAGGAAGATGCCCGCCATCCGGGACGCCCTGGAGGTTGCGAACTCCTTCCGGCAGCAGTGCCTGCAGGCCCGGTGCCTGGACTACTCCCTGTCAGTGGATGCTTACTGCCGGTACCTCCTCCCGGAACCCGGGTACCGGTCGGCCCTCCAGGACACATACCGCTACCTGCTTGTCGACAACCTGGAGGAGGCGGTCCCCGCCCAGCTCGACCTGATCGCGGCCCTGCTTGGCTCTGCCAACAGCGCCTGCCTGGCCTTCGATCCGTCGGGCGGCCATACCAGGGGGTTCGGCGCCGACCCGGAGCAGGCCGGAGACCGGATCCTCCCGCTGTGCGAGGTGGAGCGGCTCGACACCCTGTACGGCTGCAGCGAACAGGCGGCGAGACTCGCCGTGGCGCTGTACGACAACATCCGGTCCGGCACAGGCAGGACTGCGCCTGCCGGCGCTTCTGCCGGCGTCATCGAGGACAGTGTGATCGGCCCTGATTTTCGCGCCGAGATGATCTCCGACCTCGGCAAGAGCATCATCGACCTGCTCGAACAGGACATGCCACCCGGCAGGATCGCCGTCATCGCCCCGGTGATAGACAGGGTGCTGGAACACACCCTCACCCGGCAGTTGGGAGATGCCGGGCACAGGCTGCAGAACCTGACCCGGCGCCGGCTGCTCTCGGACGAGCCCTACACCCGGTTGATGGTGAATATCGCCTCGCTGGCCAGGCCCGGCGCCGGCTGGCCGAGCAACACCTCTTCCCTGTCACACTGTTTCCGGACGGTGCTCGGCCTGGACCCGGTCAGGAGCGCCCTGCTGGCCCGCCACTGCTTCAGGGACGGCGCTCCCAGCCTGCCGGACCTCGACGAGTCAGGCCTGAGGGCGCGGCTCAGCTTCAGCGCCGGCGACCGGTACGACCGGTTCAGGCAGTTGGTGGCCAGGTTGCAGCAGGTGGACGAGGCCGAAAACCTGTTCCAGCGGATCTTCAGCGAGGCTCTGGCGCCCTTCGTGACCGGGCCGGAGGACATCGTCACCTCCAGGCAGGTCATCGACACCGCCATCAAGTTTGCCAGAGCGCACCGGAACATGCCGAAACTGCAGGAGCATTCCCTGGTGCACGGCTTCCTGCAACTGATCACCCAGGGCACCGTGGCCGCCGAGGTCTTTCACAACCAGGAACCGGAGCCGGGAGCGGTGATCCTCACCACCCCCCTCGGCCTGTTCCAGTCGGGGCTGTCGTTTGACCACCAGTTCTGGGTCGACTGCTCCGACGCCTCCTGGTTCATGAAGGACTACCGGGAACTCAGCAATCCCGAGGTCATGCGACAGGACTGGGACGGCGTCTGGAACGACGAGGCGGAGCAGGCGATCATCCGGCTGGGCGCCGCCCTCAGGGTGAGGGGACTGCTGTACCGCTGCCGCGGCAAAGTGACCGTCGTCCAGAGCGACTACAACGGCCTGGGCTACGAACAGCAGGGAATCCTGCCGGAGATCATACTTAGTAATGGGTGATGAGTGATGAGTGATGAGTAAAAAGATAGAGAAATTTGAGGACTTAGTAATGGGTGATGAGTGATGAGTGATGAGTAAAAAGATAGAGAAATTTGAGGACTTGTTGGCATGGCAGAAAGCTCGGGAGTTAACACGCGAGGTTTATCGTTCGACGCGGGAAGAAGCTTTCACCAGGGACTATGGCTTGTGCAGCCAGATTCAAAGAGCTGCTGTGTCTATCATGTCCAATATCGCAGAAGGATTCGAGTGTGGGAATCCACGTGAATTTCACCAATATCTTTCCATTGCCAAGTCTTCATGTGCGGAAGTGAGGTCCCAACTTTATATTGCCTTGGATAATGGATATTTAAATGAACAGCGCTTCAATGAGTTAATGACCCTGGGAATACAGACAGGATGTATTATCGGGGGTCTTCGAGTTTCTGTTGAAAGAAGACGTGACGTGAAATGAGCGACTCATCACTCATCACTCATCACTCATCACTGGTTTTAAGGCCCGGCCAGGACCGGGTAGCCGCATACGAGGGCGGGCGCCTGGCGGTACCCGCCGTTCCCGGAGCGGGGAAGACCACCTGCCTGGCCTGGCTTGCCGCCAAGCTGCTGGCCGGCGAGCCGGGGACGAAAATCCTCATCCTCACCGTCATGAACTCCGCCGTGTCCAACTTCAAGCGGAAGATCTCCCGGTTCCTGGCCGAGCGCGGCCTGCCGCCCAGGGGGTACCAGGTCAAAACGCTGCACTCCCTGGCAGCCATGATCCTCAAGGAGAGGCCGGAGTACCTGATGATCAACGAGGCCTTCGAGATCCTGGACGAGCAGCAGCGGTCGGAGATGCTCAGGGGCATCGTCGAGCGGTGGCTGGGCAACAACCGTCACCGCTGGAAGATCTTCCTCGACAGCGGGCGCCTGAACGAATACTACGAAACCAGATGGAGGGATCGCCTGACCGGCATCATTCCGGAGATCATCAAGCTGATCAAGCTCAGGGGGTTCACTTCCAGCGAGCAGGGCGAGATCGGGGCGCGGCTCGAAGGGGCGCCGGACGGCTTCCTGCATTGGGCCTTCGAGGTCATGGACAGTTACGAGAGGCGCAAGCGGCGAGAGGCGGCCGTCGATTTCGACGACCTCATTCTCTACGCCTATCACCTGTTGAGGGATGACGAGGGAGTGCGGAAGCGCCTGCAGGAGCGCTGGACCCACGTCTTCGAGGACGAGGCCCAGGATTCCAACCCCCTGCAGGAGAAGATCCTCGACCTGCTCAGCGCCGGACACGGCAACCTGGTCAGGGTGGGCGACACCAACCAGGGGATCATGCGCTTCAGCGGCACCGACCCCGAGTTGTTCAGGAGATTCTGCCTCGAGCACCCCCGGCAGCCGATCGAAGTGGCCAGCCGCAGCACCGGGGAGATCATGGATCTCGCCAACCACCTCGTGGACTGGGTGCGGGAATCCTACGTCTACAGGCCCTGCCGGAACGCCCTCGAGGACCACAAGATCAGGGGTGTCGACCCCGGCGATCCCCACCCCAACCCCGTGGTGGACGGGTTTGGCATCCACACCTTCCTCTGCGACGGCGATGGCAGGAAAGAGGAGCAAACGGCCGCCCAACTGGCCATCGACCTCGCCCGCAGCGACAGGGAGGCGACCATCGCCATCCTGGCCAGGCAGAACGCCTACCTCAACCGGATCGCCGACCGGCTCAAGCAGGAGCGGGATATCGAGTTCGATTTCGTAGGCGGGCGTCCCGATGACCTCGAGGACTTCCACCGGGTGGCCGCCATCTGGGCCGTGCTGCGTTTCCTCGCCGAACCCTTCGACGGCGACCGCCTGCAAGCCGTGCTGGGCGCCCTCGTCCCGGGGATCGGAGATGACGCCGACGGCCAGTTCCACCAGTTCGCCGCAGCGATAAGTCCGGAGGACCTGCTCTACCCCATCGGTGGCGAACTGGACTGGCCGGCCTTGGCCGAGGCGATGCCGGCCAGCATGCTGCCCCGCCTGCAGAAGGCGCTGCAACAGATCAGGGGGTGGCTGGAGATGTCCCACCTCCGGCCCGACGAACTCGTCCTGTACCTGGCCTCCGAACTCGGGTTGGAGGGGAGCGAGCGCGACCTGGCCAACAATCTCTGCGCCCAGGTCAACATGCTGCTCAGGCAGCACCCGGGATACGGCCTCTTCGAGGTGGTCGGGGAGTTGGGGGCCACCGTCAGGGCGAACCTGCGCTACATGGCCGGCGTCCTCCGGGACTTCAAGGGGTACGAACCCCGGCCGGGGGTGATCTCCCTCGCCACCCAGCACAAGGCCAAGGGCCTGGAGTGGGACACGGTGATCGTGGTCGGCCTGGCGCCGGACCTGTTCTTCGAACACCCCGGACAGTTCAACCGGAGCGAGGCCTGGTACCTGAAAGAGGAGTACAGGAACCCGCCGGCCATGGCCCGCGCCCAGTTGCTGTACCTGGCAGGCGAGGAGTATCCGGGCAAGAGCAGGATCAGGCAGTGGGCCGACATCAACCAGATCTCCGAGGAACTGCGCCTGCTCTACGTCTCCCTGACCAGGGCGCGCCGGCGCCTGTGGATCGGGTCGCACAGCTTCGACTACCGGAACAGAAGACTGCCCCCGAGCAAGGTGTTCCAGGAGTTGCAACGGTACATTGAAGTGATGGGTGATGGGTGATGGGTGATGGGTGATGGGTGATGGGTAAAAAGATAGAGAAATTCGAGGATTTATTAGCATGGCAGAAAGCGCGGGAGCTAACACGCGAGGTTTATTGTTTTTCACGGGAAGGAGTTTTCGCCAAGGACTATGGCTTAAGCAACCAAATTCAGAGAGCCGCTGTGTCTATAATGTCCAACATCGCGGAAGGATTCGAGCGGGGGAATCCACGTGAATTTCACCAATATCCTTCCATTGCCAAGTCTTCATGTGCGGAAGTGAGGTCCCAACTTTATATTGCCTTAGATAATGGATATTTAGACAAACAACGTTTCGATGAGTTGATGGGCCTGGCAATAGAGACAGGACGTATTATCGGAGGCCTCCGAGTTTCTGTTGAAAGAAGGCGTATGTCTCATGACTCATGACTCATCACTCATCACTCATGACTTCTTTTACAGCCAGTTGGCACTGTCCATCTACCAGTCCTGCCAGCTCAGGTTCCGCAGACGGTACCTGGACGGCCTCTACTGGCCGCGACCGATCAGCGAACAGGTGGAGTTGGGCAGGGACTTCCACCTCGTCTCCAACCGGTACTTCGCCAGCGGTCAGCAAGAGAGATATGGCGGAGACCTCGGGGTATGGCTGGAGGCGCTGTACCGCTTCCGCCCCCTCGCCCCGGGCCTGGTCTTCCTGCCCGAGCAGGAACTCAGGCTGAAAGACGGCCCCGTGCGGCTGGTGGCCAAGTATGACCTGGTGGTGCTGGCGCCCGGCAGGGTCGTCATCTACGACTGGAAGACCGACCGGCGCAGATTATCCGGCAAGAGCTGCGAGAACACCCTCCAGACCCTCGTCTACCGGTACCTGATGGTCAGGGCGGGGGACGGCTACTGGGGCCGCCCGATCACCCCCGCCGACGTGGCGATGATCTACTGGAACCCCCGCTACCCGGAAGGCGCCGTCACCCTGCAGTATGACGAGAGGCGCTTCCGGCAGGACGAGGAGTGGCTGCGGGAGGCGATTGCCGAGATCGACGGTAAGGACCGGGACAGCTTCCCGGCAACCACCGACGAGAGGGTCTGCCAGGCCTGCGAGTACTCCCCCATCTGCCGCGGGGCGTCGTCAGTCGAACCGGAAGAGGACGACTACGACGACCTCTCGCTATCCTGGGACGACATCGAGTAGGAGGGTCTGCCATGTTCGGATCAGGGAAAGAGGAGATCGCCCGGGACATCCTGGAACTGGTCAACGACCCGTTGGTCGCCCGGATCCTCTGGAACCGGGGCTACCGGACACTGGATGCCGCCAGGGCGTTTCTATACCCGGACTGCTATACCCCTGCCGACCCCTCGGCGCTGCCGGGCCTGAATGACGCCGTCGAGGTGCTGGCGGACTCCCTGGCCTCCGGCGCCCGGGTGTGCGTTTACGGGGACTACGACGTGGACGGGGTCTCGGCCACCGCCCTGCTGGTACGCGTCCTCAGGTCGCTGGGAGCGGACGTCATCTACCATGCCCCGAACAGGTTCACCGAGGGGTACGGCCTGAACGGCGACGTCATCAGGGATCTGGCAGCCCACGGCTGCCGCCTGCTGCTGACCTGCGACTGCGGCATCGGCAGCCGCGCCGAGGTCGGGCTGGCACAGGACCTGGGGATGAGGGTGATCGTCACCGATCACCATGACATCCCCGAGGACCGGGTCACAGGCTGCGCGGTGGTGAACCCCAAGATGCTGGATCCCGGCCACCCCTGCCGGTCGCTCCCCGGTGTGGGGGTGGCCTACTTCCTGGCCGTCTCCCTCTGCAGGCGCCTGGCGCATCCCGTGGACGACCGCCTCCTGCAGTTGGTCGCCCTCGGCCTGGTGGCGGATGTCGTCCCCCTCCTGGGAGAGAACCGCTACCTGCTGCAGAGGGGCCTGGCAGCGATCAATACCACTGCGCCTCTCGCCGGGATCGCCGCCCTGATGAAGCTGTGCGGCATCACCGAGTTGAACGAGGAGGGCATCGGCTTCCAGATCGCCCCCCGCCTCAACGCCCCGGGCCGGGTGAACGCACCCGATATCAGCGTGAAGTTGCTGCTCTGCGACGACCTCCAGGAGGCAGAATTGCTGGCGCAAGGGGTGGATGATGACAACAGGCTGCGGCGGCAACTCGTGGAGTCTGTTCTTGACAGTCTTGAGGGTATCGAGACCGACGGTTCCCTGGTCCTGTTCGACGAAACCTGGCACCAGGGGATCATCGGGATCGCCGCCGGCCGGCTGGTGGAATCATTCAAGGCGCCGGCTGCGCTGATGACCCTCAAGGAGGACGGGGAGACCGTGGTCGGGTCCGCCCGCTCGATCGAGGGAGTCGACATGTACGGCTGCCTGTCCCGGGTCGCCGGGCGCCTGACCAGGTTCGGCGGACACGCCGGCGCCGCCGGATTCTCCCTGCGCAGGGAAGACCTCGCCCCCTTCTGCCAGGCCCTGAAGACAGAGCTGGATCACGCCCTGAAAACAACGGCGGCAATTGCAACAGATAGACCGGATGTGGACGCCGAGATCCCTTTCGCATCGGTAGACCTCGACAGCTTCACGAAGCTGCGCCTGCTTGCCCCCTTCGGAGAGGGCAACCCGTCCCCCCGGTTCCTCACCACTGCGGCCAGGATCGAGGCCTGCAGGAGCATCGGCGGCGGACGGCACCAGCGCCTGGTCCTGAGCAAGGACGGCGCTTCCCGGACCGCCCTCCGGTGGTGGAACAGGGAGGCGCCCGATGCCGGTCTGCCGGTTGACGTGATCTACACCCTGAACCGCAATGATTACAACGGCACGACCGGGATCCAACTGGTGATCGAGCGGATGGCGGCAGCGCAGAACCGGGAAGAGCCGGAACCGGTGCTTGGCGAGCGGCAGCTCGAGATCGTGGACGTGAGATTTGCGCCCAGCAACCGGTTGCCGGTACTGCCCGGAGGTGATACCTGCCTGTTCGGGGAAGGCGCCCCGCCGGCCGCCCGCGCCCGGTCCACTGGACCCGGCACCGCCTCTGGGCGCGCCAACAGGTACTCCATCAGGGTCTGCGATACACTGGCGCTCACGAGTGTCCCCGCCCACCTGTCTGTACTCCGGGAGATGCTGGCCGTTGCCAGGTGCCGCAAGCTGGCGCTAGCCTATCCGGCAGGCGCCGCCTCAGCGCCTGCGCCCTTGATCAGGAGGCTGATGTCCATCCTCAAGCATGTGGCAGGCCACGGCAACCGCACCACCCTCGAGCACCTGGCTTCGAGCACCGGTGAACTGGAGATCGCCGTGATCCTCGGCTTGAGAGTGCTCAGGGAATCAGGTTACCTGGAATGGGAGTCGTCCGGCAGCCAGATCCAGTTCTCGCTCCTGAATGGCCAGCAGATCGATCCCACCACGGAGAACTACGGGAGGATGGTTAAGGCAGAGGCGGAGACCAGGGCCTTCAAAGATTTCATGTCAACCGCCAAGATCGAGGCAATCTCCGCCCTGTTCAAGCCCGACCAGGACGCACGTGAAAAGACTTGATTGTTTTTTACGTTTTTGCTTCATAGTGGTATAATAATGGGTGGGGAGTGTTTTATGTGGATAAAGCGGAAATATTAATGTATTTAAAAGAGTTGAATAAACGACTTAAGGCGAAGGACATAAAAGGACAAATATGGCTGTTTGGTGGTACTGTAATGTGCCTTGCCTTTAATGCCAGATCGGCGACGAAGGACATAGATGCTGTATTTGAGCCGAAGCAAGCGATTTATGATATAGCCAAACAGATAGCCCAGGATTATAATTTGCCACCTGATTGGTTAAATGACTCCGTAAAGGGCTTTGTAACACCGAACAGGGAAATGAAGATATTTCAAAACATGAGCCACTTAAAGATATTTATTCCCTCGCCCGAATATATGCTGGCAATGAAATGTATGTCATTAAGATTAGCAGGCACCAAAGATCAGGATGATGTTATATTTTTGCTAAATCATTTAAAACTTAAAAACGTGGACGATATATTGAATATCATACAGAAGTATTTCCCAGCAAGCATGATACAACCGAAAACAAAATATTTCCTTATGGAATTATTGGAACAGAGATAGGCTGGTGAAAAGCATGACCATAGCAGAGATCGTGAAATTGACATCTGAAAATATAAGTGATTTTGAAATTCATTTGGGTAATTTTTTGGACGAATTTTATAGAAGTAGTGAAGCAGGGAAAGGCAATATAGTAAGAGATGAGCCGGAGTATTTTAAAACCATACCCCAGCAAACATACGCATTTTTGGCCGGAACCGTAGAAAAACTCTGCAATGATTCGGGTATAGAACCCCCGAAATGGGTTTTTAAAGATGAATACATTTTAAAAGATCCGATGTTTGCAATGGATGCAAAAGGGATGCTAAGGCTTTATTTATTGGTAGAAAGTCCAATTGAATTTGTGGTCAGGAATATCTTCGTGACTGAGAATTGCTTGCAAAGGGTTTAGATACATGCCAGCACCCGGTCGCTGCCCGGGTGCCCGCTTAGTATGCGGCGGTAGTCGCCATTATAGCAAAGATGATTTCACCGCTCCTGAGAGCCGTCACTGTCAGGAAGGACTTGTCCCATCACATTAATAAAAGCGATGGCCTCTTTTTGGAAATCATTGACGGTATCAGGAAACTTCTTTAGGAGATCCCCAATTCTAGTTGAGGAAAGGTTGAACCCATATACATTACGAAAGACGTGACGGAAAGCGCGGAATTCTTCCAGTAGAACAGCCGTATCTTTTGTCAACAACGAAGGCCTTACTTGAGGTACAGTAAGCGCCATTTGCCTGAGAAGTTCCTGGTGCCAGTTATCTCCAGATGGCAATTTCTCGTCAATATCCCTGGCTATACTCTCGAAAACGTTCTCAATGGCCATGTAGAAATCGTGAAGCACCGACCCGATTCCTCGTATAGTGAAGGAATCAGCTTGGGCAACAGCAAGTTTGACGGCCCGCGGAGATCCCGAGAAGCCCTTTTCCTTGAGTTCATTCTGAAGGCGGCTGATGTTCAATAGCTCTTCCTTAATTCTGGCGGCTATCAAAGCAAATTGTTTGCGCGTCAAAGTTCCTTGCCCCCTGCAAGCACTTTTTCCTTAAGCGATGAACAGGCGTCCTCTTCCAAAACAACGCTTATCTCGAAGGGTGATGTGCGCTTCTCCATCTCCACAAGTAAACGCCAGTAGGAGGCCTCACTGGGAAATCCCCTCATCATCAGGTCTATATCTGACCGGGGTGTGAAATGCTTTCCCCAAATCAACGAGCCATAAAGGTACACTTTGCATTCCGGGTATTGTTCTTTAACATATTTAGCGGCTGCTGTTGCCCGCTCCAAGGCACAACGGCGCCGCTCCCCCTCTTCCCGCCGCTCCGATTCTACTCTCTCCCGCCACGCCTGCTTCATACTTTCAAGCATTCCCTGTTCCACTTAAAAAGCCTCCTGCTTGAACATACCGGCACTGTAATTATACCATATATTAGTAAGAGCATACCAGCCAAAAGAGGTGAAATCTAGTATCAAGGGCTGGCATTCTCATTGATCAGCACGCTATGGTTGACAAAAGGGGCTCTCTTGAGAGGGCAAGGCCTCCGTGCACCAGCGGCTTGATCGGCAGAAGGTTCAAGACAATGTTCGCAGCAACGGCGCCGATGCCGAGCAACATCTGAGCCAGTTTTTTCAAGTAATGTTCGGCCGAAGATCTAAAAAGTAGTTCATGCATAATCAGTCCTCCGTACCGGATGCGCGGATGTTAGCGCTTGCATTTTTACCAATACATGCTTTATAGTAAAAATAAGTTTGGTGCTGCCATGACCTCTGCAGCAGGAACCAGGGAGATTGGAATCTATATGACTCTATTTTTCGAATGGGATCTTGAAAAGGGTCGGAAAAATCTCAAGACACACGGCGTATCATTCGATGAGGCAAGCACAACATTCGGTGACCCGCTTGCGATCACGATTGGCGATCCGCTCCACTCGAAGGGCGAACAACGTTATGTTTTGATTGGGCAATCCCAGCAAAATCGCCTCTTGGTCGTTGTGCACACTGAAAGAGGAGACCGGATCCGTATCATCAGCTCCAGATTAGCGACAAAGAAGGAGAGGTGTAGATATGAAGAAAATGAAGAATGATCCAGACATGCTTGAAGAATACGATTTCGGCGGTGGCGTTCGAGGCAAGTATGCCAAGCGATATGCCGAAGGCGCCAACGTCGTGGTCATAGAACCCGACGTTGCAGAATATTTTCCTGATCATGACGCAGTGAACGAAGCGCTCCGTAGCCTAGCAGCAATCATCAAAAGGCAGAGGGAAGGATAACAAAGATACAAAGAAATATCAATAATCTGGATACAGCCGAATACAGCTTACCTGGTTCCATCAAGATGCAGTTTGCAAGGGCCTACCGCAAAAAACGGCGGTAGATAGCGTCCATCTCCCCAAGCACCCGCGGCAGCGCATACTCTTGGACCATCTCCCGTCCTGCATCTCCCATCTTGCAGGCCAGCGCCCGGTCACCGATCAGGCGCAGCAGCGCCTGCATACTAGCCGATCAGGGTGCCATAGCAGGTATTCTCTTCGCTCTGAATGGTCAGGGAAGCCAGTTCGGTACCCAGGACAACCGCCTTGCTGAGCGGCAGGTTTCTGATCAGCCCCGCTACCGTTCCGGAAAAGAAAGCGTCCCCGGCGCCGCTGGAATCCACCACCTCGGTTTTAAGTGCAGGCTGATAAGCCTTTTCACCCGTTAAGGCATCATAGTAGAGTGGAATATTTGTCAGCCAGTCGTCAATGCGGAAATCCGACATGGATGCGCGCGCAGAAAATTCGGGAGCATATCTCTTGTAATAGGATTTCAGGCTCTTTGCCTGTAAATGTCTTTGAATGCCGTTACCAGTTCATAATACAATAATATCAACGACTATTCGTGAAATATCACACTTTATTGTATGACTTGTTGCAATATAATCTCACTTATACTGACAACTTTAGTACTGTCAAAAACAATGGCAGCGATAATTCCTGCCGCTTTGAATAACCCGCTCCTTTTTCATTTTGGCCTCGTTTTATGAAAGGATTAGACCGTATTGCAAGCCAATGACGCTACAGGAGAGAGCTTTCATTCCGCTCCGGAAACGATTAAAAACCTATCGAACGGCCGCTCTCCACCTTCGTCTCTGTAAAATGCCTGACCAGCGATCCTCGCAGCCACGTCAGCAGTCCAAGGGCGACTACCGCCATCACCAAAAGCCAGCGCGGCCACAAGTACATCAGGACTCCGACCATACCCAACCCCAGGTTCAACCCCAGGACAGCAAAAGCAACCTGTTTGTGGGTAAACCCTGCTTGAACGGCATACTGATAGGCATGAGTACGATGCGCCTCATACCATCTCTCTCCATGCCTGATGCGCCTGATCAACGTCGCCGTGGCGTCGATCAGAAATACCCCGAGCAGGACAATCCAGACGAACAGCGGCGCCGCATTCATTTTTTCCGATGAGATCGCCACCACCGCAAAGAAATAGCCCAAAAAACCGCTGCCCGCATCCCCCATAAAGATCTTTGCCGGCGGCCAATTCCATACCAGGAAGCCGGCAGTGGCAAGCGCCAGCAGCAAGCAGGCCAGAGCCAGGTTTAACGCTCCGGAAAACGCTGCGAAAGCACCGGCCATGATGCTGACGCTGATCGCTTCAACCCCGGCAATGCCGTCGATCCCGTCCATGAAGTTATAGAGATTGACCAGCCAGACCACCCCGATCACAGCGAGCAACGCTCCGATCAGGTGCAGGGGCAGCCTGGTAAAACCGAGATCGAGCCAGGGAAGCCCTCCCAGCCAGTATATTGCCCAAGCCGCCGCCACAAGATGAACCATCGCCCGGGAGGCAGCCGAAATGCCTTTCCGGTCATCCAGCCATCCGATGCAGGCAATCAGCAGGCCCCCGCCGCCAAGGGCGATGATAAAATGCGTCGGAAGGGCATCAAGCGCGACAAGCGCAACAGTGCCCCCCAAAAAGGCGATCACTATTGCCAGCCCGCCGCCTCTCGGTGTGACTGCAACATGCGAACTGCGTTCGTTGGGAACATCGACCATGCCGCGGCTGACAGCATAGCTGCGTATGATTCCCGTCAGCGCCCATGATAGAGAGAATACCAACAGTGCGATCAGAACCACCCATGCATTCAAACAGGGCGCCTCCCAACCAGTAACCTATTTCTATCCGCAGCCAAGAACCGCACTAGAGCTAAAAGCCCGGGGCTATCGCTGCAACCGCGATATTCCCACCTTTCACCTGATCAGGCCGGCCTGGCGCAGCGCCGCAATCTCCAGGACGATCCCCTCCTCGAAAGGCCTGGGAGCGAACCCCAGGTCGCGTGCCGCCTCGTCATATGAAAATGCCTTATCTTCCCGGAGGCGCTTGACCTTTTCCGTATCGAGCAGGCCGTTGGGAATGACCTCGCCCACGTAGCCGGCCAGCAGGGCCAACCCGTAAGGAACCCTGACGAAGGCCCTCCTCTTCTTCAAAACGTCAGCGATCAGGGAGAGGATCATGGCATAGGCGACCGGTTCCTTTCCCACCACGTTGTAGGCCCTGCCAACCGCTGCCGGCCTCAACCAGGCTGAGGCAAGGGAGCGCGCCAGGTCCTGGGCGTAAATCGGCTGCATCAAGCTGTTGCCGGTACCGATCATGGGAACGACCGGATACCGGTCGATGACCAGGACCAGCTTATGAATGTTCTTGTCCCTCTGATTTCCGTAAATCATCGTCGGGCGGATCATGGTATAGTCCAGGCCACTCTGCTGGATACCCTGCTCAAGGATCTTGTACTCACCGGAATACTTCTGATATTTGCTGTAAATCCCGGTTGTGTTGACGAAAACGGCTCTTTTTACTCCTGCCTCCCGGCATGCTCTGATAATCTGGGGGGAAGAGCGGATGTTGACCAGGTGAATGACTCCATCGGCTCCCTGCAACCCCGGCACCAGCGAGCCGACGTCGGTAACGTCGCCTTTATACAACTCCACTCCCGGGTCCCTGATCCACGAAATGTCGCTTCGTTCACGGACAAGACACCGGATCGGCCCGTCATATCCGGCCTCCCTCAAGGCATCTAGCAAAAAACGCCCGGTCAGGCCTGTTATCCCGGTTATAAAAAGCATGATCGCGGTCCTCTCTGCGTACCCGCAAAATAATATTCAATCTCTGCCTGACAGTATCTCTCGATAAACCGCCTCAGTCTTTTGAGCCATCAGCTCAAAAGTGAAATGCTGCATAAACCGGTCACGCCCCTTTGAGCCCATAAGGGTTCTCAGCTCCGGGTCCTCGATGAGTCCCAGCAATCGGGATTCCAATGTTTCGAGATCCCCCCTGGGCGCCAGAAAACCGGTCTCCCCCTCCTGCACGGCTTCACTGGTGCCGCCAACGTCTGAGGCAATCACTGGCAGCCCCGCCCGCATCGCCTCGAGAACACTGATTGGAAAGCCCTCCCAATTAGAGGTCAGCACAAAGATATGCGAGCCGGCAAGCAGTGCCGGGACGTCTGTACGCCCCCCCAAAAACCTGACCCTGTCCGTGATCCCGAGCCGCGCCGCCTGCTGTTGGCATTGCTCCAGCAGCGGGCCGTCACCCACCAGATCCACCTCGAAAGCCTGATTGGCCTGTAGGCGGCTGATCGCCGCCAACAGCAGTTGGTGATCCTTCTGCTCAGAAAACCGGGCCACCATGATCAGCCTGACCGGCCCGCCGCCCCCGGGTTGCGCCGCCAGATCCCCGGCGATGGCCGGCATCCCGTTATGAATGGTGATCAGCTTCTGCTCGTCGCCTACATGATGCTTCAAGGCAAGCCGTCGATCAAAATCGGAAACACAGATGATCTTCTCCGACCACCGTGAGGCGAGGCGCTCCAGCATCAGGTAGCAGGCCCTCTGGGCCGCAGGCACGCCCTCGGTAAAAGCCCAGCCGTGAGCCGTGAAGAGCGACGGTAGGCGGCACTGCCGGGCAGCCAGGCGGCCGACGATCCCGGCCTTGCTGGAATGGGTGCACACCAGATCGGGGCTAATCTCCTTAAACAGAGCGAACAACTGCAGCAAACACTGCGCATCCCTGACCGGGGAGATCGACCTGCTCAGCGCCGGTACGTGATGCACTGGAATACCGTCCTGCGAAAGCTGCTCCCAGAGCGGCCCCCGGTCACCGACTGCGACATGAACGTCGTACCGGTCCCTTAAATGCAATGCCAGGAGTCGAACATGGGCCTGGGCGCCCCCCAGGATACCCTGGGTGATCAGATATAACAGCCTGTATCTCTGCGGCATCAACTTCTACCCCATTTTCAGAGCAGGCATTCAGAATTCAGGAGTCCACCGCATCCGGTCTTACGCCCGGCCTGAACGCCGCCTCGAGGCTGCGCCTCGGCTAAAAGCCCGGCGGCACACCGGGAATGCGGCGCACAGGAGAATTCAGAATTCTTCGAGACGATAAACCGTTCTCTCTCATTCTGTCTCCTGTCTCCTGACTCCTGACTCCTGTCTCCTGATCAGATGCTGATCCTGACTTTTTCTTGGAGCAGACCACAAGGTTGAACCGGGTTCATACCATTCTCACGCCCGAGGCCCGGAAAGAGTGAGCTCAATAAACCAATTGCCTGCTCCGGCTGCAACTGTCTGAAGCCATTGCGCAGCTCGGCGACCATCCTTGCAGCCTCTTGATAATCTCCCTCTTCATCCCGGGTGACGAAGATCCGGCTGTTCTTGGTCGCCATCCTCTGCTCCTGAATCGTGAACAGTTCTTCACGCAGCTTCTCGCCCGGCCGGATCCCGATAAACTTGATCTCGATGTCCTCGTCCGGTACCAGGCCGGAAAGCCGGATCAGGTCGCGAGCCAGATCGACTATTTTGACCGGCTCTCCCATATCGAGCACAAAAATCTCTCCCCCACGGGCGAGGGCGCCTGCCTGTAAAATCAGTTGCACCGCCTCCGGGATGGTCATGAAATATCGGATCATCTCGGGGTGGGTCACGGTGATCGGGCCGCCCATGGCGATCTGGCGCTTGAATGTGGGCAGGACGCTCCCGCTGCTCCCCAACACATTGCCGAAACGAACCGCCGCATAATTAGTGGCAGCAGGTTTGTGACCGCGCCGTCCCTGCTGGTCGAGATACTGAACGATCAACTCTGCGGCTCTCTTGGAGGCCCCCATCATGCTGGACGGATGCACCGCCTTGTCGGTGGAAACAAGAACGAATACTTCTGACCCATACGCTTGCGCTGCGGCAGCAACATTGTACGTGCCCAGGATATTGTTGGATACAGCGTGCTGGGGAAAACGCTCCATCATGGGGACATGCTTGTAGGCTGCGGCATGGAATATTATCTGAGGCCTGTATTTTTCAAATATCCGGTCAACGACTCCCTGGTCGCGAACATCAGCCAGTTCTATGGGAATATCGAGATCGGCGTGCCGGTCCCTCAACTCCTGCTCGATCTCGAAGAGGTTGTTTTCTGACTTGTCCAGCAGTATCAATTTGGATGGCGTGAACCGGGCGATCTGCCGGCATAACTCCGATCCGATGGAGCCCCCGGCGCCGGTGACCAGGATCGCCTTGCCCTCAATGAAGCCTTCCATCTCATTCAAATCCAGTTGTACCGGTTCTCTTCCGAGCAAGTCTTCGACCTGCACATCCCGGATCTGGTCTACCCTGACCTTGCCATCGATCAACTCGTAGACGCCGGGCAGTGTCTTCAGGCTCACGCCCGTATTGTTGCAGATCCCGACTATCTCCCGGATAACGGAGCCCGGGGCCGACGGCATGGCGATGATGACCTCGTCGATATTTGCCTCGTCCACGATCCGTGGAATATCGTCCCTAGCTCCGAGAACCGGAACATCAAACAAGTACAGTCCTTTTTTATTGAGATCGTCGTCAATAAACCCGACCGGCTTGACGCCCAGGGAAGGGTGCCTTCGCAATTCACGCACAACCACGGCGCCGGCATCACCGGCGCCAACAATCAGCACCCGTCTCTGAACCTCCACATCGCCTTCAAAGCGCTTTTTCCCCCTCACACTCGGTGTAGCACCGCGTAAATGGCTTGCCGACCGCAGGTAAAACCTGCTGGCGCCGACGAAAATGAAGTTGAGAAGCCAGGCGACGATAAAAACACTCCGGGGGAAAAGAGGAATAAGTATCGGAGGATAGATGAAAATATATGACAGAACAACCGCTAACAGGTTGCCGACTGTAACTCCTCCCAGTATGGCATACAGCTCACCAATGCTTGCGTATTGCCAGAGCCTGCGGTATAAGCCGAAAAAGCGATAGGATAACAGGGCCAGCACGGTGGCGCCGGGAGCGAGAATAAGCCAACTGTGGAGGTAGATAAATGGGACGTTATTAAAACGAAAAAACAGGGCGCCAAGATAGGCACAATTAAAAAAAATAGCATCGAGGATCAGAAAAATTAAAGTTGTTCCCCTGTGTCTCATATCAAATCTCCAATAATTTTCTTTATTGGCTAGTTCGAAATAAACAATTACTTGAAAGTATTAAGCGTAGTACATTTAGCAATTCGATAATATGCAAAAAACTCCTGCTTGATGTGCCACTGACTCCCTCGCAGCAGTCTCCACATACCGCCATTCTCCCATATTCAGTCCCTATATGTAAACCGGAACTTACTGGTCCTGCAGTGCCTTGCAGATGACCAACCGAGACTGACCGCGTCAAAAGACCCTTGCCCCTCGTCAACACGGGGTAAGGGTCTTCAAGCGTGTGCTTTTCCGGTATCGTTCGGCGCCGTCAGTATTATTTCATCGCATCGGTGTTTCTCCTACACTTTCCCCATCTTCTGCAGTAACCCATAGGCGATCACTGCAGCCTGAGCCCTGGTGGCGCCGGCGGACGGCGCCAGTATGGCGCCGGTCATGCCCTTGATCAGCCCCGCGCTGTATACCGCCACCAGATCCGGATACCACCAGGCCCCGGTACTGTCTTTCACATCAGTGAACTTGTCCAAAGATTCAGGGACTACCGGAATTTTAGATCCAGCGAGAATGTTTGCCGCCATCGAGGTAGCCTGCTCACGGCTCATAATGGCATCCGGTTTAAAGGTTCCATCCCCGAATCCTTTAACCCAGCCGGCCTGGAAAGCACTCTCTACTGCATCGTAAAACCAGTCGCCGGCAGACACATCTTTAAAGTCGCTCTTGGCCGGAGGAGTCATGCCCGTTTTCAGCAACCCAGCCAGCATGGCCGTAAATTCGGCCCTGGTGACCGGTTGATCAGGCCTGAATGTGCCGTCAGGATAGCCATTGATGATGCCCCTATATACCAGCGCCTGCACCTGGGCGGCGGCCCAGTGCCCGTTAATGTCGGTGAAGGCGCTGCCCCCCGTCTCCGTCACCGTGACCGCGCACACGGCCTGGAAGCCGCCAGCCGTTGCCGTCACACTGGTCGTGCCCGGCGCCATCCCCTGGATCGTACACTCATAAGCCAGGGAATACTCATTTTCCCCCAACGGAGTTTTAGAGATAGTAGCACTTGGTGCTACAGTTACAATGCCGGTATTGCTGGATGTCCAGGTTACATCTTCAGGCATCCAGTCCGTGTCACTCGTCAGGCTTCTCGTCGCTTTCAGTTCAGAGCCAGCGCCAACCGCAATAGTAACAGTAGTCCGGTCCAGGCTGATCCCGGAAACGGCTATGATCGGTGGTGTCATCACAGGGCTTTGATCCGCAGCAACAATAGTTCCGGGGAAGGCTATCATCACCAGAGATACGATACATAAAAACACGATCAAAGGCCTCTTCAAAATATGTCACCACCCTTTCTTATCAGTTAAATCATATATCATATCATTTTTTTTCAAGTTCGACCGGTTTCAAAGAAAAATCTTAGTTGAATGTGTAATAATTATATTCTATCATACCACTACAAGGTATCTATTTTCTAAGCGCATCAATTCCTGCCCTGCGTCACAGAAAAGGCAGCTTTTCCATAAAGGTTGGATTATAAGGGAGAGAGCGAAAAAGTGAGAAGGCTTTTGATTTTATTTTTTACTAGCTTGTTTTTATTGGCTGCCACGTCGAGTGCTTGGGCATCAAAAGAACCTGCATTTCCTAAAGGCTGGCAGGTGCACCACCCGATCCACATCCGAGGCGGAGTTCACAAAGGGATACATCCGTATTCAAGTACCGGTGGTGGTGGATATACACCGGCACAGATCAGGCATGCCTATGGAATCGATCAGCTTTCAAATAATGGAGCAGGGCAGACTATCGCCATCATAGTAGCTTATGGAAGTCCGACGATCCAGAAAGACCTGGCAGCTTTTGATACTGAGAATAATCTGCCGGCTGCGAACCTGACTATCGCCTACCCTAAGGGCTCACCTTCCAGTAATGATAAAAGCTGGGCAGAAGAGACATCCCTGGATGTGGAATGGGTGCATGCACTGGCCCCTAAAGCAAGTATCTTACTTGTTGTTGCTAAATCTGATTCTGGCATCGACCTTTTTAGCGCGGTGCAATCCGCCAACGCGCAAAGCCCCCAGATTGTGTCCATGAGCTGGGGAGGGTCAGAGTTTTCCGGTGAATCTTCTTATGACACAACATACTTCAGTCATTCCGGAACATTATATCTCACTGCATCCGGAGACTCCGGCGCTGGAGCTCAATACCCGGCTGCGTCTCCAAATGTCATCGCTGTTGGCGGCACAAGCCTGCCCTATGATGCCAATGGAAATCCGGAACCGGCGGAAGAAACGGCATGGTCGGATTCGGGCGGCGGTATCAGCAGTTCCGAAGCTCAGCCCAGTTGGCAAACCAACTTCGGTATTACCGGCAGCTATCGCAGTGTTCCAGATGTAGCCTTTGATGCCGATCCCAACACCGGCGTCAATGTATACTTTGACGACAGCACCTTCAGAGGAACTGCTGGCTGGTTGACTATAGGCGGCACCAGCTTGTCAGTTCAATGCTGGGCAGCGATCATGGCCCTGGCCGACCAGAATTCACGTATGACAAACACCAGCCAGGCACTTTATAGACTGGCCGGATCAAAAAGTAATTTCAATCCCGACGGCGCATACCGGGATATCACCACCGGAAGCAATGGTGGTTATAGTGCCGGTGTTGGCTATGACCTGGTGACCGGTCTTGGCAGTCCGGTTGCAAATGTATTAGTCCCAGATTTAACGGCGAACCCGAAGATATCAGTTTCGCCTTCTTCAGGCGCTGAAGGCGCCAATTTTGTGGTAACAGGGAGCGGGTTCACGCCAAACAGCACCGCCACCTCCCACCTCACCGGCCATAACCCT
>Ga0187870_1001105_pt1 | contig 26205 bp, 23 predicted proteins | sample June2016WEW_13_1_3_FD_132974 | JGI IMG/M metagenome (GOLD analysis project Ga0187870, IMG submission 132974) | Peatland microbial communities from SPRUCE experiment site at the Marcell Experimental Forest, Minnesota, USA - June2016WEW_13_150 | ecosystem: Environmental > Terrestrial > Soil >... | reverse complement strand
CTGAGCACCCGCCGCCAGAGTCGCAGCTACCGCTCCCTGAGAGAACTGCTCCATGAGGCCCTGGAGAGGATCGAGAAGCTGTACCAGAACCGGGGCAGCGGGGTGACCGGCCTGGCCACCGGGTTCAAGGACCTGGACGAATTGACCTGCGGCCTGCAGCCGAGCGACCTGATCCTGCTGGCGGCCCGGACGTCCATGGGCAAGACCTCCCTTGCCCTGAACATCGCCCGGAACGTGGCCTTGAGTAAAACCGTGCCGGTACCGGTGCTGGTCTTCAGCATGGAGATGTCCAGCGACCAGGTAGCCCAGCGCCTGCTGTGTTCTGAGGCCAGGGTCAGCCAGACGAACCTGCGCAAGGGCTTTATCAAAGATGATGAGTGGCCGCGCCTGGCCAAGGCGGCTGCAGAACTGGCGGAGGCCCTGATCTTCGTGGACGACACCCCGGGCATCTCCCCCTTCGAGATGCGCAGCAAGGCCCGCCGGCTGCGGGCGGAGCGCAACGTGGGGCTGATCGTGGTCGACTACCTGCAACTCATGCAGCTCAGCAAGCGGGCGGAGAACCGGGTGCAGGAGATCTCTGAAATATCCCGCTTCCTGAAGTCCCTGGCCCGGGAACTGGACATCCCCGTGCTGGCCCTGTCGCAGCTCAGCCGGGCGGTGGAGCAGCGCAGCGACAGAAAACCGCAGTTGTCGGACCTGAGGGATAGCGGCAGCCTGGAGCAGGACGCCGACCTGGTGATGTTCATCTACTTTGAAGACCCGAAAATGAAGCGGGTGGCGGACGTTATCGTGGCCAAACACCGGAATGGCCCCACCGGCGAAGAGAAACTGGCCTTCCTGGAATCGTACACCAAGTTTTTAAATTTTGAGGAATCCGAACCCCCAGATTTCAGAGAAGACCGGACGATGTGATGTGAGAAGTGAGAATTGTCGCACATTCAAAATGGTGGTTGGAACGAAAATATGTCCCATCGGTGCCGCGCCTGATATACGGGCGTGGTTATTTTTTGAAGCCCAACGCTCAATGATCAAGCCTGCGTTGCTTGACAGTGAATACTGGTTTTGTTAAGATCTACCTGTTGGGCTGAGAGGCGAGAGGTGAGATTCTCGTTGGCATTGGCAGGCTCTGGGCTTAGGCGCCCGCCAGGGGGCGGGCAACCGCCCACTTCTCAAATAGCACGGAATGAAAGGGGGAGGCAATCATGGCTGGTTATGATGTCATACTTGTAGGGGCCGGCCCGGCGGCGATCTTCTGTGCCCTGGAGTTGACCTGGCAGCACCCCGGCCTGAGGCTGCTGATGCTGGAGAAGGGGCGTGACATCAAGGAGCGCCGCTGTCCCTCCCAGGAGAAGCAGGCGCCCTGCTTCAACTGCTCCTCCTGCGCCATCGTCTCCGGATGGGGCGGGGCGGGAGCCTTCAGCGACGGGAAGCTGGCTCTTTCCACGGAAGTGGGGGGGCTGCTCGGACAATACCTGGAGCAGAGACAGTTTGCCTCCGGCATTGACTACGTGCACCAGGTCTACCTAAAATTCGGGGCTCCGCAGGAAGTCTATGGCCTCGACCGCCAGGAAGAGATCATAGGACTGCAGCGGCGGGCGGCCCTGGCCGGCCTGAGGCTGGTTCCGGCCCCGATCCGCCACCTGGGCACCGGCAGGACTCAGCAGATTTTAATAAAGATGCAGGACTGCCTGCTGAAGCAGGGGGTGGAGATCAGGACAAAGACCCCGGTCGCCTCCCTGCTCACCGAAGAGGGAGTGGCTGCCGGCGTGGTCACCGAGGACGGCGAGGAGATCCGGGCAGAGTACGTGGTCTGCGCTCCGGGTCGTCACGGCTCCGAGTGGATGAGCCGGGAGGCTGGCAGGCTCGGCCTGCAGATGCGAATCAACCCGGTAGATATCGGCCTGCGGATCGAGCTGCCGGCGGTGGTCATGGAGCCGGTAACCAGCCTGACCTACGAGGCGAAGTTCATCTACAGCACCCCAACCTTCGAGGACACGGTGCGCACCTTCTGTATGAACCCCTATGGGGAAGTGGTGATGGAGAACACCGACGGTGTCATCACCGTGAACGGTCACAGCCATGCGGAGGCCAAGACCGAGTACACCAACTTCGCCTTGCTGGTGAGCAAGAGCTTTACGGAGCCGTTCAAGGAACCGATCACTTACGGCAAGTACGTCGCCAGCCTGGCCAACATGCTGGGGGGCGGGATTATTGTACAGAGGCTGGGAGATTTGATATCCGGACACCGCTCGACGAAAGACCGGATTTCCAAGGGCCTGGTGATTCCCACCCTGCAGGAGGCGACTCCGGGCGACCTGTCGCTGGTGCTGCCATACCGCCACTTTACCGCAATACTGGAGACGCTGAAGGCCATCGATCAAGTGTCTCCCGGGGTCTACTCCAGGCACACCCTGCTCTACGGGGTGGAGGTAAAGTTCTACTCCTCCCGGCTGGATGTCTCCGATGAGTTGGAGTCGGGGATCCACAACCTGTTCGTGGCCGGGGATGGCGCCGGGATTACCCGGGGCCTCGCTCAGGCATCCCTGAGCGGGGTGGTGGTGGCCCGGGCCATCGGCGGGCGATTGGGCACAGAGGTCGGGAGCCGTGCCTGGTCGACCGACGCTTTTGCGGGCATCGCCGCTAAAGCGGGCGTGTCAGAGGCCGGAGAAAACAAAATCGGATAAAAACATTCTGAAATCTGATTTTCATGATCACACCGGCGCGGATACTTCTGACTTCAGTCAGGAGAGGAAGCGCTACCATCCTTTGGTATTGTAATCTTTCAACCGATATGGTATAATACGGCATAGGTTGAAGGGCGGTGATACCTTGGACGATAGTTACATTCTGCAGGACAAAGTGATGCTTACCATTAAATTAAAACTCCACGTCACATCGGAGCAGCAAGCACTGTTCCTGAAAACTATGGACTCCTATCGTGACGCCCTCAACTACACCAGCCGCTATGTCTTCAACGAACTTAGCAAGCGTTGCAACAAGCGCAAACTAAATGATTTGCTTTACTCGGAACTCCGCTCACGGTTTGGCCTCGGGGCGCAGATGGCACAATCGGTCATCCGCAAGGTCTCGTCCACATATCAGGGTGAGTGGACAAAGATCCGGCAGAATGCCGAGCACCGCAAGAATGGCCATACCAAGAAGTATTACAGGGGTCTCAACAATCCACCCGCTTTAAAGTCTCGCACCACCGAGATGGTTTACGGAAGGGATTACTCTCTCGGAAAAGACTACATGGCCTCTCTCCTCACCCTGGAAGGAAGGGTTCGTGTCCAGTATGAAGGGTGGGAGAAGCATCTTCCCTTGCTCAACTTACCTGACTGGAAGGTTGGTTCCGCCAAGCTCTGGTATGACAAGCGTAAGAAACAGCTATATCTCACGGTGCCGGTTTGCAAACAGTTTGACATTGACATCAACTCTATGACCAAAGTTCAAGGTGTCGATGTCGGTATGCGCTACTTAGCCGTTGTCGATACCGGAGCAAAGCCACATTTCGTCAAGGGCTCCGAGGTGCAGCACAAGAAGAGACATTTCCAAAAGCTGCGGTCCGGTTTACAGATGAAAGGCACTCGCTCGGCAAGGCGCCGCCTTGTAGCGATCAGCCAGCGAGAGAGACGGTTTATCTCTGATGTAAACCATCGGATCAGCAGCCAGATAGCCAGCCCTCAGGTTCTGACAGGTATCGAGGACCTGACCCATATCCGGGAAAGGATCTCTACCAAGCGCAGGGATAAAGAGATGCGTCGCCAGGCTGAGCAGTGGTCGTTCGCCGACCTGCACGAAAAGATCATCTACAAGTCAACCATTGCAGGAGGTTACGCCACCAGGCAAGATGCCCACTACTCCAGCCAGGCTTGCCCGATGTGTGGTCACACCAGCAAAGCCAACAGACCGAATAAAGGGCTACTCTTTACTTGCGGGGCTTGTAATTACACCCTGCACGCCGATCTGGTCGGTGCCAGGAACATGAGAAACAGGACACTGATTGCCCGGCAGGACCGGGCGATCACGGGGCGTCTTTCAACCGTCCCTTATGTGGATTCTGATGATACCGGGCCGGACCCGGCGGAGGAAAGCCACAATCCTCTGACTTTAGTCAGGGGTAGTTGAAATTTGTAATTCAGCACTGTTCCGACATCAGACCCGTGTGCAGGTCGTTGTATTCTGTATTCATTTTCGGTTGATCAAGAAATTGTTGCGCCAATCTGCTATAAATAGATTTGGAACATACCTGGGCATGATTTAGGCAGGAGGTTGCAGGGGGGATCGGATATGCCTGGTGTTGTGATCGTGGGTGCGCAGTTTGGCGACGAGGGCAAGGGCAAGATGACCGATTACCTGGCGGGCCGGGCTGAATGCGTCGTCCGCTACCAGGGTGGCAACAACGCCGGCCACACCGTGGTGATCGGGGGGCATGAGTTTCGCCTGCACATCATCCCGTCCGGAATCTTCTACCCGGAAAAAGTCTGTGTTATCGGCAACGGGATGGTCATCGACCCGGAGGTCCTGTTCCAGGAGTTGGACGACCTGCTGAACAAAGGGCTGAAACTGGCGCGCCTCTACATCAGCGACCGGGCGCATTTGTTAATGCCCTACCACCTGCGGCTGGACGAGGCCGAGGAGAATTACCGGGGCGCGGGGCGCATCGGAACCACCAGGCGGGGTATCGGCCCCGCCTACACCGACAAGGTCGCCCGGTTGGGCTTCCGCACCGGCGAACTGCTGGAACCAGGCTGGGAGAAGCGGCTGGAGGCCATGACGCTGGAGAAGAACCGTATCCTGGAGCAGTTCTATGGCAGCAAGGGCTGTGAGCCGGAGCTGGTCATCGACTTGATGCGGCGCTACGCTGAGCGGCTGCGGCCCTTCCTGACGGATACCTCCCTGGTGCTGGCCGAGATGGCCGCCCGGGGCAAGCGCATCCTGTATGAGGGCGCCCAGGGAACGATGCTGGATATCGACCATGGCACCTACCCCTTCGTCACCTCATCCAGCCCGACCGCCGGAGGGGCCTGCATCGGAGCGGGTGTCGGTCCGACTGCCATCAACCTTGTGCTGGGGGTGTGCAAGGCCTACCTGACACGGGTCGGGGAGGGGATCTTTCCCACCGATCTGGATGGCCCTGTTGGCGAGGAGATCCGCGATCGCGGCCGGGAATTCGGAACCACAACAGGCCGGGCGCGCCGCTGCGGCTGGATTGACCTGGTGATGCTCCGCTATGCGGCAAGGGTCAACGGCCTCGATGGATTGCTCATCACCAAGCTCGATGTCCTGGACTCTTTTCCTGCGATCAGGCTGTGTAATGCGTATAATTGCAGCGGCAGCACGATCAGGGAGTTCCCTGCCAGCCAGCAGTTCCTTCAAAGTTGCGAGCCGGTCTACGAGGACATGGAAGGCTGGCAGCAGGACACGTCCGGTGTCCGGCGCTACGAGGACCTGCCCGCAGCCGCCCGCCGCTTCATCGAGCGGATCAGCGAGGTGACAGGGCTGCCGGTGATGGCGATCTCAGTGGGACCTGACCGGGAGCAGACCATCATGCTGCAGGAGCTTTCCCGCATGGCGCATAAAGGATCGTTCTGATGAAATTGCGCATCTACAGCGCGGGCACAAGAATCAAAATGAAAATAACTGGATGCCGGTCACAGGCTGCGTACCCTGTTCCAGGCTGGTGCGGCGGCGCCCCGCCGGCCCCGCCGGCCGCAGGCTGTTGACAGTGAGCTTCATGATGTTGTAACATAATCGTGTTGTATTGCGATATGATAATGTTGTGAGCCATTAGCTCAGTTGGTAGAGCACCTGACTTTTAATCAGGGTGTCCGGAGTTCGAGTCTCCGATGGCTCACCAAAATTCCCTTGCAGCACAAGGGATTCAGGGTTTAAGGAAAACTAACAATTGGCAACTTATGGGTTCTGATCTTAATCCGATCTTATTGTACCCGGATTAAGGTTCACTTGGTGAATGCGGACTCTCAGGGAAGATCCGACCTTCCATGGCGAGTGCCGCATTTTTCTGTCTCTCGAAGGTATCATGGTCATAGCCTCTTGTCGTCTGGACATCGGCGTGCCCATCAAGTTCTTGGACCTTCCGGAGCGACAGATAAAAGTCTTGCATGTACGTGGTGAAGTTGTGCCGCAAGTGATGCAGAGTGGTCTTGGGCGGAAGCCCCGCTTTCTCGCAAATCTTTTTAAAATGCTTAGAGCATGTTTTTGGGTCATATGGTTTGCCGTCTTCCCGGCAGAACACCCAACCCTCATCCTGATAGCGGTCACCCATGGCCTCTTTGATCTCCTGCTGCTTTTCCCAGTGCTGCCGCAGCAATGCCAGCACTTCCGGACCCAACACGATGAAACTTGCCTTGCGTTTATTGCTGTTTTTGCCCTTTTCCTTCCTCCGGTCTTTTAGGGAACAGGGCTGGATTCCTTCATGCGGGAAGCGTTGCACGGCCATCTTGATAAAGATTTTCCCTGTGTCCAGATCCACTCTCGGCCACTTGATGCCCAACACCTCACCGCGGCGCTTGCCCTGTGTGGCGGCGATGCAGTAGGCGGGGTAGAAGTAATCGTCCCTGGCGTGCTCATGGAATGAGAGGAATTGCTCCCTGGTCCAGATCGGCACATCGTCCTCGTCATCTCCGTCAAGTTCGTCCGGGTCGTCGGGGTCAACCAGGTTGACGGCAAAGCTCTTTTTGAGACCTGCCGGGTTCTCTTCGAGATATTTTAGGTCGATAGCGTACTCAAACATTGCATGCAGCACAACCTGTATATACTCGATGGTTCGCTCGGAATAGAATTTGACCGGATCGTTCTTGCCAGGGGTTTTCTTTTTGCTCGGCTGCGGCTCTTTTTCTTTAGCCGCCAGAAGATCCCTGACCTGTTTCGGAGTGATCTTACTGGCTGGGACATGCCTCAGGGTTGGCAGCACATGTTTCCGGAGCGTATCGCCGTAGCTGTAATATGTCCTCTTCTTGTTCGCTTTAGCGACGTAAGCTAAATATTCGTCTGCAAGTTCAGTTAGCGTCATTCTGCTGCTACAAGGCTGGCACTTTCCCTCCTGGACTGCCACCAGGATACGTCTGAGTTCGTCGTTTGCCTGCCGCTCTGTACCGTGCAAATGGCGGCTACGCTGGTGTTTTTTGTCGGTCACCGCGTCAGGCTCGAACCACCGTAGCAGGTAGTACTCATCCTTGACAATTTCGGTAATACTTCCATCTCCAACTCCACGGCGTTCTTTCGGTTTCTTCGCCCGTGCCAAAATATTCCCTCCTTCACTCCCGCTCGGGCTTAATTGTTATTATCGCGTCCTAAAAACTTATTGACAACCTTCATCGGAATAATGAAGCAACGTCCGACTCTTTCTGCTTCCAGTTCCCCGCGATCAATAGATGCATACACCGTCCGGGGCTTCACACCAATGGCGGCAGCAAATTCGTGCGGCCGCAAACCTATTCTGCCAGTCAGGTCAATATCATCGTTTTTCGTGGCAGTCACCTCCTCTACTAAAAATAACTTCCTAAAAGTAAATGCCCCGGCCAACAAGGGCCAGGGCAAGGTGCAGCTAGATCCCCGTAACCTGTCCCTGGAAGGCAGAGATCCTTCGCAGAAACGGGGGTAGGCTGCACGATCTCAACTGCCCAGATCTATACCCAGGAATTTTTTCTCTCGGCTACGGGCGTTTATTTGCCCCCTGCCGAAAAGGTATGCGCGTACCATGCGTTCAGACGCCGGCCATATAGCAAAGACACCAGAGCATCGACAACCTCGCCGTCCAGTGTATGACGCTGCTCTAACAGATATGAGATGGCGCTATCGACCGAAAAGGCTGGCCGGTAGGGCCTGTCAGTAGTCATTGCGTCGAACACATCGGTCACTGCCGCAATTTTGCTGAGATCATCAATCTTGTCACCCGTCAGGCCGTCTGGATATCCGCTGCCATCACATCGTTCGTGGTGGTTTAGAACGATGTCCAGGGCGGCGTCGGGCATCAAGCTATGGTCGATGTTTTCTTTCAGGAGTAGATAGCCAGCAACCGGGTGCGAGGTTATGATCTCCCGTTCGTCGTCTGTTAGCTTGCCAGGCTTGTTAATGATCTCTGTCGGGACCACCAGCTTGCCGACGTCATGGAGCAGGCTGCCGACCCCCAACGCCTCCAGGGTATCGGCGTCGTATCCAAAAAGTTTCCCGATACAGAGCGCCAGCACGCAAACACTTACTGAGTGATTGGCCGTGTAGGGGTCCGTTGCATAGAGTTCGGCTATCTGAGCCGAATAGCACTCAATATTGAGGATCTTAAGCGCCAGATCCCCGGCTGTACCGGCCAGCAGCCTTTGTGATCTTTTCTGTGTTCCAAAGAGCCGTTTGTTAAAGGCTGGAATGGCAGCATATGCCTGGGCAGGGGCTTCCTTAGCCCATCCCCAGGCGCAATTACCAATTGCCCATGAGCACACAATTAGACCTCCCTTTAAATCTCTTTCTGCCTTCTCCACCACCAGAAGCCCCGCCCCAGACGGGGCTTGCCACAAACTTAGCGACCGGCTTTATTCAGCAGGTTGTAGACGATCACTGCAGCCTGTGCCCTGGTAGCATCGCCCTGCGGCGCCAGGGTGCCATCGGCCATGCCGTTCATCAGGCTGGTGCCGACGCACGAAGACATTGCTTGGACAGCCCAGGAGTCGATCCTGTTATGGTCGCTGTACTTGCTGATGTCTCCGGCGCTTGCAGTGATATTCAGTGCGTTCATGGCATTGAAGATCATCACGGCCATCTGCTCCCGAGTAATCAGATCGTTAGGAGCAAACTGACCATTGCCGATGCCGGATAGCAACCAGTGAGCAACAGCAGTATTGACTGCGCTGCTGTACCAGGCGTCTGCGTCAACATCGGTGAACTGGCTGTCTTTACCGCTTGCGGTCAGACCGATGGCCTTGACCAGCATGGCAGCAAATTCGGCCCTGGTGACATCAACATTTGGCCGGAAGGTCTTATCCGGGTAGCCTGTGATGATACCCTTGTTCAGCAGCGCCGTTGCCTGGGCAAAGGCCCACGATCCCTGCAGATCGTTGGGAACCGGGATAGCGGAACCGATCGGGGCCACATTCGACGGTGCAGGCGTAACTGCCGGCACAACTACCGGAGTAAGCACAACCGGGGTAACCGGGGCGACTGATGCAGGGGCTACCGCCCCGCCACCACCACCGCCGCCAGCAGTAGATGCCTGGATGGTAGCTGTGCAGATGGCAACAAACCCACCATCAGCTGTAGTAACAGTAATGTCAGCCGTGCCGGGAGCTACCGCGGACACAAGGCCGCCCTGACTCACCGTTGCGACCCCTTCATTGTCCGAAGCCCAGGTCACGCTCCGGTCGGTGGCATTGCCGGGTGTGATGGTGACAGTCAGCTGGTCTCTATCTCCGGCTGTAATGGTGTCTGTGCTCTTATTGAGAGAAATGCCGGTCACATGGACAGGATCTACCGTCACCACGCAGGTGGCCGTGAAGCCGCCATCAGCTGTAGTAACGGTGATGCTGTCAGTTCCAGGAGCGATTGCCATGACCAGCCCTGTCTGGCTCACAGTGGCTACGCTCTGCGTATCCGAACTCCAGGTCACGTTCAGGTTGGCAGCATTGCCAGGCTGGACAGTTGCTGTCAGTTGGTCGGTGCCACCCGCAGCGATCGTGCCCGTGTTCTTGTCGAGGGATACGCCGGTCACAGCGATCGTGCCGATTGTGAAGTCGGGGCTGGTGCTGGTGACGCCGCTTTCTGTGGCATCCAGCACAATCTGATAGTTGGACCCGCTGGATACGTCCGGCACCGTGATATCGGCTGCTCCCTGGTTATCACTGACGGTGCCGCTTTCTCCAATAAGCTGCTGTTCCTGGCCATTCTGATCAAGCCATACCTGTATGTACCCCGGTGTTCCGGTGGAATCCCACTCGACAGATGCATCTTTCCCCTGCGTCCAGTCAGTGCCGGCTGTTGGTGATGTAACAGTTACCGATGTCGGGATCGATGCCTGCGTCGAAAAGTCCAGAGCATCGGGTGTGGCATAGTTGCTGGTAAAGATATAGGACGACGGGTGGAAAGTGGTTCCGCTCAGGCTCGGCGTGACGGTGTAAGTCTGCCCTTCGGCAAAACCACTCTGTGACCAGAGGCCGTAAACGTCAGTCACGACAGAAGCCGGAGCGTTGCTGCCTGTAAAGGCCAGGGTCGCTCCCGGTATAAAGGAAGTGGCGCTGTTCAGCGCCTGTCCACTGACGCTGTAGGTCACGTTGCCGGTGTTGTCCAGATCGGTCATGGTGGCAGCATCGGAGAAGTATTCGGATGCGTAGGCATAGCTGATCCAGCCGTATCCGGACTGGCCCCACCCTGGCCCCCAGGAGTTGATGAACTTGAAAGCACCCAATCCGTCATCCGTCACATGGTTGTCGTCGTACCCGACCAGGCATACAGCATGCCCACCGGCGCTAACGTCGCCCACAGGGATGTCCGTCAGGGCGACATTGCCATCATTGATGTCGTCCCACCCTGCGGACCAGTAAATGTAGGTTCCGGCAACCACAGGCCCGCCGGTCAGAGCATCCTTGATCGGAGTTACGTCTACCACTGTGCCAGGATTGTTGTTAGCGAAAATGATCGAATACGAAGCCGATTTGAAGTTCGCCGCTCTGTCTATCTGAGCCGCGGCCGGTTGCGTCATGTAATCTCCCTGCTCGTAAGGGAAGTCGTTCAGGGTATCCACGCCCTGGTTGATCATCAGATCAAACGACCGGTTGAAGGACAGGCCATTGTCAACCCCGCCGCAGAGCTGGTTGTATACATACGATGGACTGAATTCGTGAATGGGCGTCTGGTCGTTCCAGCTGCGGTTGAGCCGCTCCTCATACCCTTTCAGGTAGGTTGTGGCAAAAGCGGTGCAGCACCCTTCCTGCCCCTGGTCCCCGACAGGTGGCATGTTTGCCGACCAGTTTTCAGACGAGGGATCGCCGGTTGACGTCGGATTGCTCGAACTCAGATAGGGGTTGTCCAGGTTCACATTCGATCCTGAAGCATCATTTGAGGTGAGCTTGCGCATCTGGTTCTTCATGTGCTTCTGAACAACAGCCTCGGGTGCGGGAGAAACCCCCATCTTATAGGGCAGCTTACTCCAGGTTCCCCTCCCGACAAAGATCGTCAGCACGGCGGAAGCAGTCGAACCATTGCTGTCGGTCACGGTTACAGTGATCTGGTTCCTGTGAGCCGCCGTTTTGGGAACTCCCGACACGCTCACGACACCACTGGAGCCAACTGTCACCCATGAGGGCGCTCCGGCGCAGCTGAAAGTAAAAGGGGCGATCCCCCCGGTTGCGTTCAGCGTTCCGATGTTTCCGCTTGCGCCAGCAACCGTTCGCATGAAGGCATTACTGAGATAGATGCTGGAATACACTGCCTGCGTGACACTGGGTTGCAGAATCTGGGTCACGGCTGGCGGCGCAGCACCCAGGCCGCTGTCGTAGACAGACTGGTCAACGCTATCACTGACAGCAACCGCAGGCGATAGAACAGGCGTTGTACCCGCTATCGCCGGTGCAGACCAGGGTACAGCCATAAACAAGAGCATGATCGACAACAGGATCGCCAGGTATTTCCTTGCGCACTTCAAGCTCATCCCTCCTTTTAAAGTTGAAGACATACGCCACTGCGCTTTTAGCCAATGGATTTCCCGGGCGGGGAGACACCGGACGTCAACCTGATTGTCAAATTCACCGCCAGGCAGACCCCGCCAAGGAAACTTAATTACATTCCCATAAAAAAAGTGCAGCGGAGTTCACCCCACACCTAGTCGATCTCTATACACTGTCCCTGGATAGTGGAAATTCTTCGCAAGAGCAGGGGTAAGAGTGGCGATCTCGATTGCTCAGGTATGTTTCTACATCCGGGAATTTTTCTCTCGCCTACGGACTTCTATCCACCCTGATGCAGCCAGCACTACAACCAGGCCGGCAATCGGCAGCCACCAAGATGTTTTACCCGATGTCGCTGAAGGTGTGGCAGCGATCTGCTCCTGGGTGTTCATCTTTACCCATTTCTGGTTTCCTGTCAGCCCTGCCGCAGTATCCTGCGGTGCAGCCAAGGAGACAGGTACAGTATATGTTTCCGTCCCGCGAACCCCGCTGAACGTGACCGATATATTGCCACGAAAAGGCCCCGGCGCTTTTAGAGTGTAGAACTCCTCCACGTAAGATGCGCTGTTCCCGGTCGTGGCCGGAGGCGCAGCGTTATAATAAAGAGTGCTCCTCCTTTGCGGTTGCACCGCTGGGACAGTAGTTTTCGTCTCGGTCATCCCGGATGGCGTATTGCCGTTGCAGGTCTCGACATCCAGTATGCGGTTGCCTGTGGGAGTGATCGTCATCCCGGGCGCGGATATCCGCACATAGTCGTTCGGCAGATATTCCTCCGACCTCGCACCGACAACCATCTCCAGGCCGGCATCTCCCTGCATCGGATGGATACCGACATCATAGTAAGAACTTATATCTGCATTGTCTGTCGTGATACTGTTTGCCCACGCCGTACCGACACTGCCGAACATGACCAGCAATGCAGCCACAGAAACAAAGACACGCCTGATCATCTGAGACACCTCCTTAGCTTTCTCCGAAATATTTGTCAAGCAAGGTCTCCGCATCCTGGCAGGCCATGCTGTAACTGTTCATGTGCAATACGACTGCCACAAGTTCAACCTGACCCCGCTTCGCTGCACAGATCACGCAATGTCCCGCCGGGGTCGTCCACCCGGTCTTGACCCCTTCGGCGCCTGGATACCCGGTTAGAAAACTGAGGTTCAGGTTCTCCCAGTAATGACTGCCATGGTTGACGGTTGTGGGGAGGTAATACGCCTGGGTAGCGACTATCTTGCGGGACTCCGGGTATTGCATGGCTGCAACAGTCAGCAACGCCAGGTCATGGGCGCTCGAATAATGACCGGGCGCTGTCAGACCGCTGGCATCCGAAAAATGCGTTTCGGTCATCCCCAGCCGCTGCGCCTCGGCGTTCATCAGGTGGACAAAGTTCCCCTCGCTGCCGGCCACGCTCTCCGCCAGGGCCACGGCTGCATCGTTGCCGGAAGGGAGCAACAGGCCATACAGCAGTTCCTTACGGGTGTACACCTCTCCGGCCTGCAGGCCTGCGCTGCTCTCACCGACGCTGGCCGCTCTATCGCTGATGGTCACCCGGGCATCCAGGCTCCCATTTTCGATGACTAGCAGCGCCGTCATAACTTTTGTGAGACTGGCCGGAGCCTCCTGAACATTTGCATTCTCCTGGTACAGTACCTTCCCGCTGTCCATGACCATAGCGAAACCGGCGCAAGCCGAGGCTGTTCCAGGCATCACGATCATCAAGACAGCAACGAATACAATCATCCATCGCCGCACCACGCCACCTCCTCTGTAATAAAAGTGCCGGGATTAACGGCTCCCGGCAGGCCGGAACAGTTCAATTTACGGCAAACAGATCGTATGCGGTTGCAGGTGTGATGTAGCCGTTGCCATTGCTGTAGACGATCTCTCCTAGGGCAGAGAAGTCTACAATGGAAACCGGCTTTCCGGTGTTCAGATCCACTGGAACACTTGCGTTGTCAAAGTCGAACCAGTATGCCTGTCCGGTCGCAGGATCATACACCGCAGCGTAATTCCCTAAAGGCGACTCATCACAGACCAGGCCGAAGGCGGCGACCACTTCCTGCAACGGCAGCATGAAATTGGCGGGGCATACACCATCCCCAGAGACAGGAAATCCAGCAACAGGCACTTGGTAATACTTGCCGCCAACAGAGTAGGTGCGCCCATCGGTGTAAAAGACAGGAGCAGCGGTGCTCACTCCGGCAGAAACCGGCAGGGCGGTAACGCCGGCGGGCAGTTGGGAAACCTGCTGAATCGCAGGAACATCATAGGTACTCCCCGTGGCGGCCATCGCCGGCACCGCGATCACCATCAACGACACAACAACCAGCATCGCAACAAGGACCTTTTTCATGCCAAATTCATCTCCTGTGAATTAGTTTTTTACCGGGATTCCGGCTCCCGGCTTGCCGCATTGATCACGAATGACGTCTGTTCCATCACATCCTTTCGGTAACCCCGTGAAACGCCGCGCAGGAAATATTTTATTTCTATAAATAAAAAAAGGGCAGCCGCCCCGAGATAGGGTGACTGCCCTTTGTGAAACCAATGGTACGCGTGTACCCTTTTAAACGGTGGAGCCCTTAAACGACGGTTTCAGCTTCAACGCCTTCAGCCGTTCTTCCAAAATCGGGAGATCGCCGTAGGTGAAGAGTTTATGCTTTCTGCCGGCCGCATCCTCGTAGACAACTCCGATATCTCCGGCGACGCCCTGCAGCTTGCGGCGAGCATTCCTGTACAGCCAAGGGTAAAACCCATATCTATTTAAAACATCACTTACAGTGAACTGCCCTCCGCTTTTCAGGCACCGGATCTCCTTGACGTATTCGGCCTTGCTGCTGCCTTCTCCGCATCCACGGCCATTCTTACCAATAAGCTGGAGCCGTCGCCACCAATACGCTCCCATGTAACCGGTAAGCACCATCGGCTGTCCCAGGCGGGCATCCTTATACATGAGATCAGAGAGACGCCGATCTCTCCAGTCGTTTGCAAGTTGCTCGACGCGAAAACGGGCTGCATATTCCATTTCATACTCTTGGTCGCTAATGTCAGCGCATAATGCTTCAGTCGCTACGTGGCCAAACTCATGGTAGCAAGTACCAAGTAACTCTCTCCAGAGAAACGTCGCAAAGCTGCCGCTGTAACTGCCCCAATGACCGAAGACCGCGTGCAGGTTGATGACGATGTGCGTCCAGTAGCACATTCCCCGGATTCCCTTTTCATGCTTGCCAACATTGAAGACAACCGGCACATGGTATTCCTCCGGTACGGTCTGGTACAGTAGCTTGCAGAGTTCTGGCGGTACGAGCTTGTCGTTGTGAAAGATAATCATCTGACAGATACAGAGCGCCCCTGTCTGGCGGCTCTGCATCCAACACCTCCTTTGTTTTAGTGTGTTGGTTGAGCCGCCAGGCGGCTTTATTGACTTACCAAATTACAGGGGTACTATTCTCTGCAATGAGGTACGCGCATACCCTTTCATATGATCGCTCCCGCTAACTCTCATTACTTTAATGATGAGATCACGCCAAAACCTTCGCCTAAAGAAGATGTTATCTGGTGAAGCATCCCCCGGATGTTGTCATTCCAGGTAACGACCTCTTTAGAGAGAGCTGCATAGTCCCACTTACCCCAGAAGTCTCCCTCGTCATTGACTTCAGCCAGTATCCCCAATTTCTCGGCTTCTTTGAGCAGGGCACAAACGGTCCAGTGGCACTTCAGAAAATGCTCCAAAGACACGTTGCTTGCATACTGGGTTTTACAAAAGCTATACCACACCCAGCCTCTCTGCTTTGTCGATACTTTCTTGCCCCCGTATTCCACTGTCGCCGGGTATTTGGCAAGGCCAAAGTTCGCTTCCTCGCACTCCTCGCCCGGCCAGGCGCTAAACAGGTATACCTCTTTAGGCGCTACAACAGTACTAACCATCTCACTAACATTAACAAAAACAGAAGCCTGGCACAGCGCCCAACCATACTCAGAATCATTACTAAGGTGATGATCGGCAGTTGCCCCTTTGAAGTACTCCACTCTCGGTGACACCTCGGCAAAAGGTAGATCAAGAGCTTTCTGCCGCAATGCTTCCAATACTTCCGCAGGATCATCGCCTTTATACTTCAGTGTGTAGCTAATAGTTAATCCCATTCCCTTGCCTTCCTTTCCGTGGCTCTCGCCTTTTGTCGAGTAGCCTGTGGCGGGTATTCAAACCCACCAACATTTTTGGTTTGGTTGGTTTGAGCCATCCCAGGGGTGAAGTCAAGGGAGTAGCTGGCGATGCTTGGTGATTGTAGCGCCCTCGAAGTTTCCCTTCCCTGGGCGCTTCTTCTTCCGTTATGCTGCCATCACTAAGCTGCCGTCCTTACTCAGGATTGCATAAACACGGCAAAAGACTTTCATGCTGTCGGTCTGGCGCTCCGGGTGATCGATCTCCCCTAACTAACTTCCTTGGCATCCCTAACGCTAACAAGGTAATCCCGCACATTAGGATCACTCATTTTCACATATTCGGCCTTAGCCGTCACCACGTTATGGTCCCAATTCGACAGTATCAATTTGTCGATATCGTTATTGGTCATTCCCGGCTGAATCATTTTCTGCGCCCATTCGCCTAGCGTATCTTCGAGAGTTCCCTTTGCGTCCCCGAAGCCAAGACTAATTGCGATTCTCAGCGACTCCGGATTACTGAACTTGCCCTGTTCCTGCTTAGTCTGTGCTTTGGACGCGGCATCTCTCTTGGTGTCATCTAGACTCGTCAGGTCGGGATGACGCACCAGCTCGGAACTACCAGGACCGTAGTTGATGTTGAGACCCCTGGCTACATAGAACCTATCGAGCAATCCCAGGCGTTCCATCAGGATATCCAACGGGCATACGTAGCAGTCGAAGTTGATGATATCTTTGCAGATACAGCCTTCCTTTTTGTCTTTAACTGCGCACTCGTTGCAAACACCTGTTGCTGTAGTGATAATATCTGTGGCCGGATCAAACTTGATGTGTCCTTTCATTCCTTCTCCTTTCAACCGGGGCTACCGGTTGTTATTACGTTGGCAGCCATCAAGCCACCTAGACTTACTGAGTTTGTTTAAAGGATGCGTCCGGTTTCCCCTGGCAGGCATCCCCCTTACATGTGTCGCTGTATCATGGCGTCTATTCTCCTTGATTAGCCATACTCCAGCTGCAGTTGGTTAGACAGTTCCGTGCTTCTTCTTCGTTTTCCGGCAGGCCAGAGAGGCCGACTGTAAAATTGGCGCAACTTTCTCCTGTCTCCGTGTCTGATACAAAGACGATGTATACATCCAAACCTTCGGTGTTTTTGAACCAACGCCCGGTGAATGTATACTCCAAACCGTCAATCTTGAATGTGCTCTCCTTGCCTTCCTGCACTTCTTGCATGTTCGTTACCCTCCTCACTGCGTTCGTGCCTATAGTGTTGGTTTCCGTGATGGCTTCCGGTTCCCCCAGCCAGCCGTCAGCTTGACAATAAAAAAACATCACCGCTTGCTACATGTGATGTCTCTCGCCGGAACATGAAGTTTGTGTTGCCAGGTTACGCGATTTGCTTGATGAACTCTTCCAATCCCGTATACTGCAGATCGTTCAGACGCCTTACGCTGTCCGCATCCACTGCAATCTGCCAATTTCCATCTCTTGTCTGAACAGCCCCCAGCGTCTTTGCCAGCAGGTCGGTGCAGCTAAACTTGATCCAGTACCGACCGCCAGATTGAGCCTGAGACAACACCCGCCGCTCATCATTCCTGACTGCGTGTTGCCTGATGTTGTCGAGAACTGAGCCTTTACAGATCTTAAAACCAAACATAGGCATAAGCAGTGCATCAACATTGTCGTCAGTTGCAGGCAATGCCCAGCAGGTTCCGCCTGGAAGGTACTTAGCACCGATCTCGTAGGCGATCTCGGGAGGGCAGGTCAGATGTAAATTGGCAACATGGGTGTTTGACGGTTCACGGCAACCAGTGATCGCTTTCACTCTCACACCAAACCGCATAGAATCGGGAACACACTGTCGATCGAGGAAGATCTCTAGCGCAGACTTTAGCATGATGCATTCTCCCTTCATAGACTGTTTTTTGCAACAAAAAACCACGCCGGGGAAAAATAAGCGTGATAGTCGTTGCCTTACATGAAGCTAGTAGGTAATGCAATCTGCATTAGCAGATAAAATGATGGAATTCTAAAAAGCAACTTGCATTAGCAAGTAAGGAATAGGGGTGGAACAGAACTGCATTAGCGGTTAAAGGATGTATGGAACAAACTTTGTTGACTTAGGAACCATGAGAGAATATTTCCTCTCCCGGCCATTATATCAAAAAACTATTTGTTACACAATATAGGACTACAATCTCATCTTTAAGGATCCCTCCCGGACCTTTGGATGCAGTTCTTCAGCGACATCTCTTTGTTCCGGAGATCATCAAAGCGGCAGTACTGTTCATCGCCAAGGTGGATGATGCCATGACTCACGTCATATCGTACCGCAATGCGTAGGCCACTGGGGACTACCGCCGCCTCTCCATCCAGATGCCCACCCTCAACCTCAAGCCGGGCGGCCAGCCAGGCGGCCATCTCCTGTAGAGCCGGGTCGATGCGGCCATGCTGCTGCACATATCCCTGCGGAAGCCACCACTCCACTCCATCCAGTGTGATCCGGTAAGCGTAGTGAGACGTCTCCAACTTTTTGAGGGCATCGACCATCCGGTACTTATTCTTCATAGAGAGAAACATGAGAACCTCACGGGAACAAGGCCCGTTCCGTTCCAAGAACTCTAAAATTGCCACCGCGTCTTTGCCATAGAGAAAACCTGACATTGAAACCACCTCCATAAAAGAGAAAAGGCCGGCCCCCATCATAAGGAGCCGGCCATCGTAACTACGCCAACTGCCGTTTCGACTGCCGTATCAGTTGCAGCCGCAGCCTGTGGGCATCCCGGACAAAACTGTCCACCTTGCAGGTCCACCTTGCACCCCGGTATATATTGCCGCTCGACGGTAGCGGTGAGATACCGGTCACGCCTGGTGCCCCATCCGGCTCAATGTACATCTGCTCCTTTTCGGTATCGATCCTTACGACCGTACCGGAGATCGGCTGCCCCCGCTTGAAGTCCGCATTGATCCACGGATCCCGGTCCCGCAGGGTAACTTCGATGATCCCTTTGTTCGGTTCGATCCTGGTCACCCTAGCTGTTACATTCTGGCCGGGTAAATACTGCTGGTTCAGCCGCTGAGACAATTTATGCTGTGCCTGGTTCCTGTTCACTTCAACCAGCACACCGCCGCCGACATCCACCAATAGACGGTCCGGCTTCCCCGCCTCTTCGTCCCGCGGCAGGATGGCCTTTATAATGCAGGGTAATTCGACCCCGGCTCGCACCTGACCGAACAGATTCACCCTGGCGGATGCAACAGCCTCGCGCCTGCTGCAGGCGGCCAGATTGCTTGCCCTGTCCATCCCCTTGACCCTGACGTTGATCGGCTGGCCGACGAAACGCTGCATTATCCTGGGATCGGGCAGGTCTGTCTCGCTGGCGGGAACGACGCCCCGGATGCCGGGATAGTCCCGGAAGATGATCTCCCAGGCGGGCTTACCATCAGGGTAGTCGATGGCAGTGATCAGCGCCGCAACCGTATAGTCCCGCTTCATGGCTTGAAACAATTGCTCCCAAGCACCGGCCTCGACAGTGTACCCTTCCGGAAGCACCACCTGCTTTGCCCGCTTCTTCGGGGCGGGAGCTGCAGGGGCTTTCTGCGCTACTTCCTCGGCACCCTGATCGGCCGCATCGTCGCCGGTGTTCCCAATCTGTTTTGCCAGATCATCGACGGGAACCTCCTGCCGCCTCGACCGCTTCCTGGGGGCGGGGGCCGTGGGCTCTTGCTGCGCTTCGGTGTCATCGGTCAGGCGCTCTGCCAGGTCATCAACTGGGGCCTCGACGTTCTCATTCAGCTGCTCGGTGGCAGCCGCCTCTCCAACCATCACGTCCACTGCTTCATCTGTGCGTTCCATGGTTTGCAAACCAATCATCTCCTTGTATTTTTGTTTCCCTTTGTGGGCGGTACCCTCAAAAACCATTGCCGACGTCTAACGGTTGATAGAAACCACCTCCAAAATTTAAAATTCGGGTACTGAAAGAAGCTGCTAAATAAGTAGGTTATAATAGGGTTAAGTAAAAGATAGGGGTGAACAATATAAAAAAACTTTTCTGGTTATTAAGAAGAAGTTGGATTTTAATTGTTATAACTATATTTCTTTTCATTGCGCTTCTTTGGTTTCCTGAAACAAGGTATCATGTCTTAGTTGAATCATGGGGCGTCTTTACTGCAGGTGTAGTGGTGTATTTAATACTTGAATCAAATAGTGAAGATTTTAAAAATGAAATTTGGCTACACAACAACATACAGTATTTGCAAGCTATTATTGGGAGCTTAAGCTTAATGACTGGCAATATAGTATGTCAATTATTAGGCGGTCTTTATAATGAATTGATTCACGAACTTACTTCAGGAAAAACCCGCGAAGCTAGAAAACATGCTGCTAATCAGTTATTTGATATTCTTAAAGATGTGTCTGAAGAAAAGAATGAGGAGTCTAAACGAATAATAGATACATTTAATCTTCATGTTGAAGGTATTCAAGGTCAACAAAATATGCTTCTTAGCTATGCCGACAAGAATGAGGCATTACTGAATAATCTCATTCCACTACTTGCAGCTTTAGGCATCTTGCGATCTAATTGTGAAATCTTCAGTCAGTCCGTTGCATTCTTGAAATCACCTAGTGAACGTGATATTGCCAAAATATTGATCTATAATTACGGTTCGCATGCTGTAAAGTTCTGCGAAACTTGTTCAGACATATTTGAAAAGGCAGGAATACTGCCTTCTAAATGATGACTCCGGTATTTTCCGGGTGATAGAACCACTAAATAATGGCGCTTACTCGTATTGCGAACTACTTTACTTGAGATAACCGACCCCTAAAAAATGCCTGGAGTCGAACCATCGTAAATCAGGTTCAATCCCAGGCATGGTCTTGTTTCCAGGGTTTCACTCTGGACTCATGATCCTTGCAACTGCGGGCCGTTCAGTTCGCAATGTGCCAATACTGTAAACCCGTATCATGCAACCAGTACGCCGAAGTCCTCTGCCTCCAACCTATCAACACGGCCATTACTGATCGCTTTCCTGATCGCCAGTTCAACCAATTTGCGGGCGTAGCGGCCATTGCCATCGGCGGGCCTTCTGAAGATCTCCAGGAGAGCCGCGTCCGCGTCCGGCGACAAAGTGAAGTCCGACTTCTGGGCCTCCAGCCTGGCGATTTCCACCAATTCTTCGGGTGAGTAACCCGGAAAATCGCAGGTGAAATCGATCCTGGACTCCAGCCCAGAATTTAATGCAAACAATGCCTGCATCTCTCTGTCGTACCCTGCAAAGATGATCACGATGTTCTGGCGATGGTCCTCCATGTACTTTACTATCGTGTCTAATGCCTCTGCACCGAAGTCCTGGCCTGACCCGCCGCCCCTCGCCAGGGAATACGCCTCGTCTATAAACAGGACGCCACCCACTGCGCTTTCCAGAACGGTCTTGGTTTTCTGCGCCGTCTCACCTACAAACTGACCCACCAGGCCGCTCCGGTCGGTCTCGATGCACTTCGGCTCCCGCAGCACATTGAGATATGCCAACAACTTTGCTGCCAGCCTTGCGGCCGTTGTTTTGCCGGTGCCGGGCGGTCCAAGAAACGCCATGTGGTATCCAGGTTTGAGAGGCTGTAACCCCTTTTCGATGCGGACTCTGTTGGCGTTGACGATGTTCTCGACCTCATGAAGAAACTGCTTCACCCGATCCAGGCCAACCATGCTATCGATCTCTTTCCAAACCTCTTCGACTGTCTGGACCGCATCGCCCTTTCTCATGGCAGCCAAAATGAGATCCCTGGTTATTAACTCGCTGGACTTGGCAGCACGCCTGGCGGCCTCATTGACGATCTCTTCAATCTCGGCGGGAGACATACCATCTGAGCATCCGGCCAATTGCCTTACAGTATCGGTATCGATATCGTTCGGCCGATCCTTCAGATACAGGCTGAATATCCGCTCTCTTGCCTGCAAGTCAGGCAGTCCGACCTCGATCAACTTGTCAAACCTTCCGGCCTGCAGGATGGCCTCGTCCAGCATATCCTTCCGGTTGGTGGCTGCGATCACAACAACACCGTCGTTGCCGGCAAACCCATCAAAGCAGGCGAGGAGCGTGCTGATAGATTCTGTCACACCTGCAGTGCTGGTTCTTTTTTGGGCAATTGCATCGATCTCATCGAAAAAAATGATGCAGGGCTTTTTCCATTTAGCAAATTTAAATATTCCCTCGATGTTCTTTCCAGTCCACCCAGGATGCGGGTCTACCGCCGCGGAGGCGTTTACAACTATGAAGCCGATCCCAAAACGCTTTGCTGCTGCCCGGGCGAAAGAGGTCTTGCCACATCGGGGCGGGCCGTAAAGGAGAATTCCCTTGATCGGCTTTACCTTATACCGCTGGTATGCTTCATTGTTGCCAAAAATGATCTGCATGGTGTCCGTCAGGTCATCCTTTGCCCTTTCAAGGCCGATCACCTCGTCAAAAGCATCGGGTTTTGGGTACCTTTTCCCGCTCCCGGGCCTTAATATTAAGTCAGAACACGTCATTCCAGTACGCTTCTTGAGCTCTTCTTGACCAAGTTCATAGTCCATTCTTTCTAAATCCCGCACCTCGAATCCGTCGATGAAGCAGTAGAACTTGGCACAGGCAGGTAAAGGGGGCGCCTCCTGTTTACTACGGCCAGGCTGCTGACTTACGCTTGCCTGCGGCAACGTGCTGCTGGGTTGCGATGCCTGACTGCTGGGCTGCGAGGCTGGTCCAGCCTTGCTGGGTTCATTCAGGTACGCCTTTGGAAACTGGCTACTGCTAACAGTACTGCCCCCAGTAGTTTGACCAACCATTGTTACCTGTTCATTGGTTGAAGCGTGGTTCTGATCATAACGCCACCAACCACGCCGCCAGGCGCTGACAACAACTGTTGCTAACACGACTCCGGCCACTCTCACCACGGCTGGGAGCCTGGAGAGCAGGGCATCTGCCACCAGGGCAGTCAGCAACTCCGGGCAGGTGCGCCAAAGCCAACGTATTAGCATGGCTACAGGCGGTATCAAAGGTGCAACGCAGTAAATCACAACCATGAGTAAAGCCAAAAAAACTATAGTCATCTTCGGCTCCACCTCCTTTCACCGATTGTGTTTCATCGCCCCTTGATCAGTCCAACCAGCAGCCCGCCGACCTTCTTCCAGGCACTATCCTCTTTATGCTGCCGTACGGACTCCGCCGCTTCGCGTATGATCTGTTCGAGCCGTTCCTGTACCGCTTCTGGCGTTGTAATAGGAGCATTTGTAATAGGAGCCTCAACATCAGGTTGGTCTGCCGGTTCTGGTTCTGCTTCCGCTTCCGGTCTCTCTGCCGTAAGTTTCTGGAATGTGAACCCTCCCTGTTCGCCCTCACCGATCTCCTTGCTACTCTGGACCAGCCCCCAGAGAAAGTCGTCGATACCCTTGCCATCGGCCCCAGCCCACACCGCCGCCCAGACATCGAAATCGGATAACAGTTCCAACGCCAGGTTCTCCAGCGCATGGTCCACGTTTGCCCTGGTTTTCTCCTTGTCGTCCTGGTCGTAGGCCACTATGACCTGCTGCGCCCCCAACTCCTGGAGAACCGATTTCACATTCCGGTAGCTTCCGACGCCGGCGACTGCCACAAATGGCCGGTTCAGCAACCGGGACGCGATCTCAGCCTTGATGGGGCCTTCGGTGACCCAGACACGCTTGCTCTGCCGGGACAGTGGAACATGAACCGGGGATCCGGAACCGGCCCCGCCGGGTAATTGTGCGCTGGAGAACCACCGGTACCTATCATCTTTGTTCTTGCCCTTACCTTCGTCCAGGCGGACCTGCATGCCCTGAATCCGGCCCTGGGCGTCCAGCATCGGAATGAAGAAGCCGGGCCCCGGGCAGTGGAAGTCCCAATATAAGCCGTAGGATGACTTGCGCTGAAAGAACCCCGGCACATGCTCCAGCGTGATGCCTTCCTTCAATAGCTCCTTGCAGATCCGCCAGCGCGTCTTTGCTTCGGTCGGCAGCGACTTGTAAACCAGCGCATCTTCCGGCAGTCCCCGGTCAAGTAAGTTCTGCCGGTGGGCATCACTCAAAGTGAGCTTCTGGAGAAACGCCCGGTAAGTTCTGTCACGAACATCGACCGGGGCGGCCAGGTCAGTCGCTGGCGGGGCCTCCTTCGGCTCGGCATAGTTGATACCGGTCATACCCCGGAGTTCCTTGATCGCCTCCTGCCAGTCGCCGATGCCGGAGTATTGCATGTAGAACTGCAGCCCGCCCTTCCCGCTGGCAGAGCACTTGAAGCAGTGGAACATCTGCTGGCCGGTGTCGATACTAAGATGTCCCCCGGTCTCTCCGCAGATCGGGCAGGTACAGAGAACTTTTCTGGGGTCCTTGTCGTTTTTTACTTGAGCCCCGCACCTGACAGCAGTTTCAAGAACGTCGATAACCTGCCCCAACGCCACCACCCCCTAGGGAGAGATACAAGAAGTCTACTCATGTCCAGGTGGCCCATGTTAATGCAATGAGTTCCTACCAGGCAGACAGTTGCGATGAAAATGGCCGGCTTGACGATCAGCCTCTCCAGAAGGCCCCCGGTCGGCACCAACGGAATCCGGAACCGGAACGGGCACGGCCACAACCAGGGAACCCCTGCCGGGTTAAGCGTGTCCAGGACCAGGTGCGAGACGTAGCCGATAAAGACTGACATGGCAATCCAGTGCGGCCAGTGCGCTAGTATCTGGGCCAGCAGAGCGGCAGCCGAAAACACCACCGCTGCAATCAGGGAGTGAAAAGCATGCCGGTGGCCGCACCCCCTGTTGGCCGCCCAAGACACCGGGAACAGCTTCCTTCCAATGAAGGAGTGCGGGTCGTCGATATCCGGCAATAATGCAGCGGCGGCAGATACGGCACCGCAAGCAGGGTTGCCGGTCAGTAAAAAGCCCGCTGCGAAACCGCCAATAACGTGCGTTTTGTAAAGCAATGACTTCACCCCCTTATAAATGAACGATGCACACGATGATCGTCAATGCTATGAACCCCACCGTCATGATGCTCTCCCAATGCCGGTGCTCGTCTGAAAAGAACCACTTAAAGTGCGGGCCGTATGGATGCAGCGGCTGAAGGCCAGATCTTGTCGCCATGTCCAGCCCCAGGTGCCCCAGCAGCATGGATACCAGGGTGCAGGCAAGCAACGCATAGAAAACTACAACGGAAGAGTTGAAGAAGATAAAACACAGTCCGACAACAATCATCGACAGCAACAGAGAAATTGCGGCACAAGCATAGACGGTGTGAAAATGCTTCCGGTGCCCGAATGCACCGTGGATCAGGCTTGAGAGATATGGAAACCTGCGGCCGATCCCGCTGGTCGGCATGTCGAGGTCCGGGATCATCGCCGCAATACCGCCAACCACTGCCCCGACGACAGGGCAGCCCGCAGCTAGGCAAACCGCTGCTCCAACCAGGGCTCCTGCAGAAGCGTGAGTTAAGTCCTTCATACAGCCACCTTCTCCTGTTCCGATTTGACCTTGACTTGCACGCCGGCTGCCATGTCCCGGTCGGATACGCAAAAGACATAATTGGCTGGGCACCGGATGGCAACCAGCCGATCGGTTACCTGCACAACGACTCCCAACATGGGATACAGCAGCTTGACGACTCTCTTACCAAGGTTCCAGTTGACAGACACCATGTCACTGGCTTGATAGCGATCCCTCAGTGTCATAAAATCACCTCCTACTAAGAGCAAGACCCTGGGTTTAGCCCCAGGGTCGTAGCTGATTACTTTAATCCCCAACTTTTTGCAACATCGTCGTCGATGTCAAGATCCGGCAGCGACTTGACCTTCCGAACGATGGACACATCCCCGCCATCTCTCTTCCTGGGTGGCCTGCTCTTGGGCAGATAGTCCTGTTGGCCGCTGTCCCCGTCGTAGTCCGGTATCACCGCCCGGGCGTCGTTCCGCGGTATAATGTGCTCCAGCTTGAGATCGTCAACACCTGCTTCCCGCCGGATATTCTCATTAACGTCAACGATCTCCGCTGCTTGGGGAAGCTCTGTCCAGTGCAGCTTTTTCAGCCGTGCCGGAGGGCTGCTGGAAAACAGGACGATCTCATCCTCAATGGGCATCTGACTCAACTCGTATGGTTCCATCAACATCCTGCTGGCGGTGGTCTGTGTCTTTTCCGTCCGTCTCCACTGTCGGGACAGCGGCAGGCTGATATCTCTCTTCTCTTGCTCTGCCAAGACCGCCGCCACGCCGCAACCATCAGAGAAATACCTGCATGTCTCCTTGTCCTTGCCCCCGAGAAAAATATTGCTCGTACAGCTGGAAAGAATGGTCGGCGCGTTCTCCCGGCCATAGACGTTATTTAACTGACTCAAAGTCT
>Ga0187870_1001081_pt1 | contig 26585 bp, 17 predicted proteins | sample June2016WEW_13_1_3_FD_132974 | JGI IMG/M metagenome (GOLD analysis project Ga0187870, IMG submission 132974) | Peatland microbial communities from SPRUCE experiment site at the Marcell Experimental Forest, Minnesota, USA - June2016WEW_13_150 | ecosystem: Environmental > Terrestrial > Soil >... | reverse complement strand
CCCGCCAGGGTCGTCACCACCCCGCCCGGCGTCACCTTCCGAATCGTGCAGTTGGAGGCATCCGCCACGTAGACGTTGCCCGCGCTGTCCACCGCCACGCCGAATGGCTGGTTGAACCGCGCCACGCTGCCCGTGCCGTCGTCGCTGCCATAGCTTCCCGCCAGGCCCGCCAGGGTCGTCACCACCCCGCCCGGCGTCACCTTGCGCATCGTGTGGTTGCCGCCGTCCGCCACATAGACGTTGCCCGCGCTGTCCACCGCCACGCCATAAGGCCAGTTGAACCGCGCCGCGCTGCCCGTGCCGTCGGCATAACCACCAATTGGGTTACCATATTGGTCAACCACAGAGGCGCCTCCCGCCAGCGTCGTCACCACCCCGCCCGGCGTCACCTTCCGAACCTTGTAGTTGGCGGTGTCCGCCACATACACGTTGCCCGCGCTGTCCACCGCTAGGCCACAAGGCCCGTCGAACCGCCCCGTGCTGCCTGTGCCGTCGACGCTGCCAATGCTGCCCGCCAGGCCCGCCAGCGTCGTGACCACCCCGACCGGCGTCACCTTCCGAATCGTGCAGTTGTCGGTGTCAGCCACATAGACGTTGCCCGCGCTGTCCACCGCCACGCCGGATGGGTAGAAGAACCGCGCCGCGCTCCCCGTGCCGTCCGCGGCGCTGCCACCGTCGCCCGCCAAGCCCGCCAGCGTCGTCACCACCCCGCCTGGCGTCACCTTCCGAATCGTACAGTTGCCCCGGTCCGCCACATACACGCTGCCCGCGCTGTCCACCGCTACGCCACAAGGCCCGTCGAACCGGGCCGCGCTGGCCGTACCGTCGGCACTGCCATAGCTTCCCGCCAGGCCCGCCAGCGTCGTCACCACCCCGCCCGGCGTCACCTTCCGAATCGTGCAGTTGGAGCAATCCGCCACATACACGTTGCCCGCGCTGTCCACCGCCACGCCGAATGGCCAGTTGAACCGCGCCGCGCTGCCCGTGCCGTCGTCGCTGCCCTGGCTTGTTGCCAAGCCCGCCAGGGTCGTTACCACCCCGCCCGGCGTCACCTTCCGAATCGTGTGGTTCTCGGAGTCCGCCACATACAGGTTGCCCGCGCTGTCCACCGCCAAGCCGGATGGAATCCAGAACCGCGCCGCGCTGCCCGTGCCGTCGGCCGAGCCATAGCTCCCCGCCAGGCCAGCCAGCGTCGTCACCACCCCGCCCGGCGTCACCTTCCGAATCGTGGAGTTCTCGGTATCCGCCACATAGACGTTACCCGCGCTGTCCACCGCCACGCCACAAGGCCAGAAGAACCGCGCCGCGCTGCCGGTGCCGTCAACGGCGCCAGGACTCTCGTCGGGTCCGGCCAGCGTGGTGAAGGTGTATTCCTGGGCTGTGGCCTGAGTCCTCGCCGCCACTGCCAGGGCGGCCAGGAGCAGGCCCGCTCGTAGATTAGTTGTCATGCGTTTCATAATTCGCTTGAGGGTTGAGCGTTGAGGGGCGAGGGGCGAGGGCCGGAACGGACCGGTCCAAATTGAGGGACGCGGTCCCGAGAAGTCGGGGTCTTATTGCACGCGGCCCTGCCGGTTCGGGGATGGGCCGGCGGGGTCGCGCACCGCCGGGGGGCAAAGGCAAACGGGCGCGCAATTTCCCTGTGCAGCGGGAGCCTGGTCGTTTTCCCAAACCCCGTTGTGCCCCGGTCTCTGCAATGCCCACCCGCGTTCATTTGCCGCCCGAGGGACGCCGCCCGCCAAGAAAAGCAAGGCGCAGGCCGAGCCTGGCTCAGCGCACTACTGCCTTGCGGTAAGAGGAGAACAAAAATGCGGGTTTTGTCAATACGTAACTGAAAGCAAGCCGCCCCCTCCCCGGCGGACGGGGAGAGGGCGGAGATGGGGTGCCTGGTTGGACCCGGTTCCCCGGGTCTTTCAGGAGAATGGTTTTACTCCGGATCCAGGACGACGCGGTAGAAGCCCTGGCTCCCGGTGATGGGAATCAGGACGTTCATCTCGTCACCGGTGCCGGCGAGGTCGAAAAAGACATCAAAGAAGCTCGACCTTAGGTCGGTGGCGGCCTGGACACGGTAGCGCCGGCCCACGATGGAAGGCCACCTAAGGCCGAAGCCGTTGGCCATCACGCCAGGCGGGTTATTAATAACCGGTTGCAGGGCGGCGTCCAGCGGCAACTGCAAAAAGTCCATCGTCGCGGCATTGCCTTGGGCGTCCGCCAGGTTGAGCAGGAACATCGCGTATTGCGCGCCGGGGGGAGCCTGCGGGAGGGGGACCCGCATCACGCCGCCGGGCATGATGGGCTCCGGCTGAATCGGCAGCGTCATGGAGGCAAGCGGCGTGCGCTGGAAGCCAGGATTCATTTCATCCAACGGCACCGGATCGGCATAGAACTCGACCATGCCGCCGGTAGGCGTCACCGGGCCGGCCACGAGGTTGTTGTTGAGGGTCAGCACGCTCCCGTTGCCCCAGGTGTGGTGGTTCACCTGGATGGGTGTGCCAATCACCGTGCCGCTCGACAGCCAACTCATCGACACAATGGTCAAGGAAGCGCCGCCCATTTCGAAACCCACGTGGGTGATGCCGCCGGCCGGCACCGTCTTGCCGGTCCATTGCACGACCGTGTTGCCCCCGGCAGAACTGGCCGCGAACACGGGCCACGCCGGCGAGTCGTCGTAGTGGAAGGTGATCTCATGCTCGCCCGCCACGACGATTTGAACCCCGTCAGCAGGCCGGTCGGTCAGGTTCTTGAGGTCTTTGTTGATGCCCACAATCGGGAAGCTCCTGAGGGCGAAGGAGAGGTCCAGGCTTTGGCCGGAGCGAGGATCGTAGAGGGCTTTCCAATCGCCCAGCGGGAGGTAGTCGGAGTTCAGATGGCCATAAACACCATCGTCGCTCCAGTGATTGGTGGAAGTCTTCCAGCCGAAGAGGAACTTGTTGGTGTCCGTAACGGCGCTCACCGCCAACCAATATGTCCGTTGGGCCCCCGGCCGGCCAGACTGCTTCCAGCAGGTTTGCCGCGGATAGAAGTCGTAGCGCCAAATTTGCGAGTCTTTCCCAAGAAAACCGCTCGCGCCGGGCAGGTCCGGGTCATAGAACTGCTCCTGAACATTGGTCAGGTACGGCTGATACTTGTAGCGTGGCACGGAGGTGCCGACCGTCTGGGGTGGGGAGAAGGTCGTGCTGCAAATGAGCTGCCCTGGCTGGCTGAAACTCGGGGTGCCCGTGATTGCCGGCACATCGGTGTAAAGGCTGAGCTGGAAGCTGGCGTTGGTGTCCACCTGGTCGTTGAGCCAGGAGCCCCAAAGGGTCACGCCGTTGATCGGGCCGGGAATGCGGCACCAGAAGTCATCTCCGAGGACCTTCGGCGCCGTCGCCCGCACGTCCAGACCATTGGCGGACGGGTCGGGCCATTGGATGAACTTGGGCCGCTGGTTAGGGTCGCAGGGCGGGCCGTTGTTAATCAGGAACGCCAGATCGAGGCTGATCAGGGCGGTCGGAATGGTCGGATCGTGCAGCGCCTGCCAATCCCCCACTGCCGTTCCCGCGGCGTTGAGGTGGCCATAGACAGCGTCGTCGCGCCAGTGATTGGTGGAGCTTTTCCACCCGAAGAACAGCGGCGGAGCCGTCTGGGCGTACGCCGAGAGCCAGTAAGTCACCGGATTGTTGGTGGAGCCTTGCTGGCAGAAGGGCGCCTTCGGATTAAAGCTATAGCCCCAAATCTTTGTCTCGCGTGATAACTGGCCGGTGGCGGGGTCGTAAAACTGCTCGGTGCCGTTGGTGTAAAACGTGGCATCATAGCCGCCGGGCACAAACGTCTCGGTCCACAGCAACTGGCCCGGGCGGCTGAAGGCGCCGGCGGAGGCAGTAGAGAAGGTGGGCGGCACGTCGCTCCAGATGCCCAGCACGAAGGTCGTCTTGGGGTCCGGCGTGGCATCGTCCTGCCAAGAGCCCCAGAGTTGGATGTTGGTGATGGACCCGCTGGCTGTGCAACGGAAATCGTCCGCCAGAATGTTTGGCAAAGTGTCCTTCACGTCGATCCCGTTGGACTGGTCGGGATACTGTACCCATTTGTTGGTGGACGGCGGCGGGGTGGGCGCCTCCCCAGGCGTGGTCAGCGCAAAGGCGAGGTCCAAACTTCTGCCTCCGGTCGTATTCAGCGGGTCGCGCAGTTCTTTCCAGTCCCCCATAGCCTGCCCACTCGCGGGGTCAAGGTGGCCAAAGACCGCGTCGTCGCCCCAATGGTTGGTGGCGGTTTTCCAGCCAAAGGTCTGGACATTGGCCCCGGCGGTCATGGACAGCCAATGAACGATCGGCGCCGTAGGCGAGCCCTGCTGAAAAAAGGGCTTGGTGGGATAGAAGTTGTACTGCCAAATCATCTTGTCGAGGCCCAGGATCGTGCCGTTCGGCGCGGGATCGGGATTCCAGAACTGCTCATTGGCGGTACGCCAGGCCTTGATGGCATACCCGCCGGCGCCAAAGCTCTCGCTCCAGAGCATCGAGCCGGGGTGGCTCGGTGTCACCCCCGTGGCATTCGTAACGGCCGGCACATCCGACCAGATACCCAGCGTGATGGGGAGCTGCGGGTTGATGGTGTCAACCAACCACGAGGCCCAAATGTGGATATCGGTTACCGGTCCGGTTGTAGTGCAAGCGAAGTCATCGGCCAGAATGATCGGCTGGGTGCCCGCAGCCCCTTGGGCAGCCAGCACGTCATAGCCCCTGGCCGTAGCATCCGGAAACTGCACCCATTTGGTCGCGTTGGTATTGGGCCAGTCAGCCAGCGCCGATGGGGCTGCCAGGACCAGCAGCAACGCGGCTGCTGGCGCAAAACGCAGCGGAACTCGTGCGGACGGTCTTTGTATGCTTGCAGGTGATTTCATAATTCTCCTCTCTTCGCTTGTTGATTATGCTTGCCCATCCCGGATGCCGGGTTGCGCCCGCGGCACAACCTGTGGTCCTTCTCGCGCTCCCGTGCGGCCATACTTCGGCCGCCGAGCTATGACCCATGAACCCGTCATACATGCGTTGGCCTTAATGTAACATTAAGTAACACTAAACGCCATTCCGGGTAAAGTCAAGCAAATAAACCGACATTTCGCTTCCGGGCTTACGCCGGCAGGCGCATGCCGGGCCAGGATAACCCAGCCCGACCTGCCGCCCGCAAGCCTTCAGGCGGCGCTCGGGTTGCGTCCCCGCAGAGCCCTATCCTCCGCTGAAGCACCCAGGAGAATAAACTTCTTGCCCAACCCCGTCAATCACCAAATTGAATGGGCACATTTTTTCCGCTCTTGATCGCACAGTCCTGTCCGGTTCTGATCGCACCACGACACCAACGCCGTGTCGCCCTGTCCTGCGAACCGATGGTTTGACCCCCTGCTCGGCGCGCAGCGCCGCTTTTAGGGCCTGCCGACCGGCAGCCAGGCAGGCGGCGGGGGCGGGCTCTCGTTGTCTCCGTGACCAAGGTCCCTTCCCCTGATTTTGACACAGGACGACAGCAGCGGCGCAGACCAATCCCCGGTTGCTCGGGCGGTTACGCCAGGCTCAGGGTCGCCATCCTCGGCTTGACCCCGGTCTGGCCGGCGGCATAATGGCCTTGATGATGTTAAGAACAACCACTTTCCTGCCAGTTCAGCTCAGCAACCCAAACCAATAGGAGTGATTGATTATGAAAACCCAGCCCACGCCGACACCCTTCTGCCCCCTGAGCCGCCGCAAATTCATCCATTCGACCGCCAAAGCCACCGCCGCGCTGGGCCTCTTGCAGGCCGCGCCCTATGTGGCGCGCGGCCGCGTCCTGGGCGCTAACGACCAGCTCGGCGTCGGCTTCATCGGGGTCGGCGGGCGCGGTTCCAGCCATATAGGCACCGTGCAGCGCCTGATTCAGGCCGGCGAGAAGCTCAAAATTGTGGCGGTTTGCGACGCCTACCGCTATCGCCTGGACGAAGCCGCCAAGCCTACCGGCGCCAAGGCTTACCTGAAGCACGTGGAGCTGCTGGCCGACCCGAATGTGGATGTCGTCTGCATCGCCACGCCCGACCGCCTCCACGTCCCGCAGGCGCTCGACGCCATCCGGGCGGGCAAGGATGTGTACTGTGAAAAGCCGATGGGGCACTGGTCCCAGTTCAGCCTGGCCAAACAATTCTATGCGCAAACCCTTGAACTCAAACGCGTCGTGCAGATCGGCAACCAAGGCAACTCCAGCGCCGCCTGGCAAAAGGTGCGCGAGTTGGTGCAGCAGGGGGCCATCGGCCGCGTGCAGCTCGTCACTGCCGGCTTCTACCGCTACGGCGATTGGGGCGAGCGCATGCCCATCCCGGACCGGGACGCCAAACCCGGACCGGACCTGGACTGGGAAGCGTTCCTGGGTGACGCGCCGAAAGTCCCTTTTACCGTGGACCGTTTCTTCAGTTGGCGCAAGTACCTCGACTATGCCGGCGGCCCTTGCACCGACTTGTTCCCGCACGTCTTCACGCCCTTTGTCAGCGCCCTCGGCCTCAAATTCCCCACCCGCGCCGTGGCCTCCGGCGGCATCTTCAAATACACCACTTACGATCGCGAAGTCCCCGACACCTTCAACATGTGCCTCGATTACCCGGAGAACCTCGCCATCGTCATCCCCTGCTCCCTGGCCAACGATTATCCCCCCGAGGCGGCCATCCGCGGCGACGAAGGCACGCTCACGCTCCAGAATCCCGCTGAATGGAACGTCGGTTTCGACAGCCTCACCGTCGTCCCCCGCAAAGGCGAACGGCGGGTCTTCCCGGCGGGGAAGATGGACACCACTCCCCTGCATTGGCAGAACTTCCTCCATTGCGTGCGGACCCGCGAAAAGCCCGTGAGCGATGTCGAGTTTGGCCTCCACGTGCAGGCGGCCCTGAACATGGCGATGCTCAGTCTCCTGAAGGAAAAGGTAGCGAAGTTTGACCTGGCCAAGCAGGAAATCGTCTTCAGCTAGAATCCCTCACCGGCGAAACTCGCTTTAATCAGCTCAAGTTCCGCTGCGATTGCAGAAGCGCGCTCAGCCAGCGCTCCTTTTAGGTGAATTGAGAATTGAGGATCGAAAAACGATCATTGGTTATTGAAGAAGCCCCGCGGATGAGGCCGCATGAACTTTCGGACTGCGGGCTCAATGACCAATGAGCAATACTCAATGCTCAATTCTCAATGAATCCCCCTTCCCTGAGAGGGATACCACTTCGCATGGGAATGAGGCTGTTGTTCGTTGGCTACGGCTTACGCGGCCATTTTCGGGGTAACCTCTCCGGGCGGGCTCGATTCCAGAAGTGGCCTGAGGCGCAGCCTCGCTAGACGTTCTCGACGGTTTGATTTTTCTGGGAAGCCAAAGCGGCCGTAAAGAGCCGGTGGCTCAAGGCGGCTTCCGCCAGCGTGGGGCAACCGGCAAAGCGTTTGGCGGGTACGCCCGCCACCAGTTCGTGGAGAAAGGCCGCCCACATCTGCAGAATGGCGTCGGGAAACCCGAACTCGAAGATCGGCCCGGTGATGGTCTGGAACGCCGTTTCGTGCCCGGTTTCGACGCAACCCCAGACCTGTTCACCGCCGGAATAGTCCAGCCATTCCAGGCGCTTGGGCTGGCGGGTGGAGAAGCGCGCGGAGGCCTTGGCGCCGAGCACCTCCAAGTACCAGGTGTTCTTTTGGCCCGGGGCCATCCGTTGGAATTTGAGGGTCATGGGGAAAGGCTGGCCGCTGCCGGGATCGGTCGCTTCGCACAAAAGCGTGGCATTGTCCCAGGTCCGGCACGGCGCCCGGCCGCCCTTGCCATCCGGCCTTTCTTGCACGATGTCCGACAAAACCGCCCGGACGTTTCGCGGGAACCACCCGGCGCGGAACGGCACCGTGCAGACATGCAGGCCAAGGTCGCCCATGACGCCGTACTCACCATTGAACTCGATCATGCGTTTCCAGTTGATGGGTTTGTTGGGATCCAGATCGCTGGAATGAAGGAACCCGGCGTTCACCTCGAGGATGCGGCCAAACAGGTTGCGCTCCAGGGCCTCGCCGATGCGCTGGACCGCCGGGAAAAACAGCCATTGCGAAGCGCCCCGGACAAACACCTTGGGGTGCTGCGCGGCGCATTCATGGATCGCTTGATGCGCAGCGAGATCGATGCCCACCGGTTTTTCAGCCATCAGATGTTTGCCCGCGGCAATGGCGGCGCAGCAAACCTCCCGGTGCAGGTGATGCGGCAACGCCATATAGACCGCCTCGACCTCGCCATTGGCCAGCAGTTCCCGGTAGTCGTGCGTGAACTGGCCAAGGCCGGGGAAATTCTGGCGGAACCAGTCGAAGGGGGCCGGGCTGCGGTTGCAGACCGCCACGATCTCCGGCCGGGCAGCCGGCTTCAACAGGTGGCACCAACGCGCGGCGGCGCTCGCAAACTCGCGGCCCATCAAGCCGCAACCGATAATGCCAAAGCGTATCGTTCTCATAATCATTTCCCCTTCGGTTTGCGGTCCAGGACCCCACGAATCAACCGGGCCGCGTTGTCGTGGAAAATGGATTCAATTTCTTTGCGCCCGGTGACGCCCAGTTCCTCGCACGCCTGTTTGATGGCGCACAGGTCTTCGTACATGAACAGGGTGTACCGGGCCTCGACCTCCGGCGCCTCGCGTTGCTGATTAAAGTGGAAGGGATGGCTGACTCGGTTGATGTAGCTGCGGCCGGAGTATTGGCGGCGTCCACGCATGTAGAGCACAGGATTGTCCGAGCCGTAAATGAGCCGTTGCGGACCCAAGTGCTGGAGGGCGAGGCGGTGGCAGGCGGGATTGAGGACGGCGGAGGTATCGAAGAACAGGCCCGGGTCCTCGGCGAATTGGGGCAAGGCCTCCAAGGCCTGGGGCTCGGTGTAGCAGCGGCCAAGGTGAGCGATCACCAGGGCGATATTGGGGTAACGGCGCCGGAGCTCGCGGATTTCCCGGAGGTTGTCCGGATGGCCAAGGCGGGCGGCTTTAGGCACGTGCAGGGTGACCCAGCCATGACCATCGTTCACTACTTCCAACTGGCGATGGGGCAGGAAGTCGAAAATGCTGGCCTCCAGATGCGCGTCCCGTGTTTCCCGGTTCAGGCTCAGCAAAGCGTAGTAAGGTTTTACCCCGATTACCCCTGGCGCGCGGAGCAGGGCGGCGATTTTGTCCGGTGACCATTGTGGCTGGATAACCGCCAGGCTGTGCCAGCCCCGCTTCGGGCATTCCTGCTCAAGGTAAGCATTGCCGGCGTCGAGGTCAAAATCCAGGTCGGGCATGCCGAAGGCCAGGCAAGACAACTCCCGGTTCGGGAACACCGTGCGGCAGCAGCGTTCCGCAGTCGGGGCGTCGATGGGTTCGCAGACTTCGTTGACCCAGTATTGTTTGCGCCTAGCCTCGGTCATGGGGGCCAAACGGTCTGCGGCCCGCGCCACGTGCAGGTGAGCGTCAATCAGGCGCCGGGGGAGCCATTGCTCCAGATGCTCATCCCAGAACGCGCGGTCCACGTCCGTGTAGTTCCAAACGAAATAGAGGGGCTGGTTCACGCGCCAATTCCCTGGGCCAGGGGCAGCGACGCCAGGTACTCACGGTATTGCGCCTGGTAAAAGGGGGCGTCCGTCCCGGGGTGGACGCGCCTGGGGGCAGGCATCATGGACTCGGCCAGTTCCGGCAGTGACTTCCCAGGCTCCAATAATCCCCGCGCGACAATGGCCGCCCCGACCAGGCTCGCCTCACTGCCGGCCCCGCAACGCAGCGGCAGGCCGGTGACATCCGCCAGCAGTTGCGGGGTCACGCGGCTGGCGGCCGCACCCCCGCCCATCACCAATTGCTCAATCACTTGACCGGTGTGGCGCACAAAATCCAGGTGGCGATTCAATTCCAAGGCCAGGCCCTCGACCACGGCGCGGATCAGGTGGGGAGCGCGATGGCACAGTTGGAGGCCGGACAGACGGCCTTTAACGGCTGGCGCCAGACCGGAAGCACCGAAGGGTGTCAGGAATGGCCAGAAACGGAGGCCTTCACTGCCTGGCGGAGATGATTCAAGAAGCTGGTCAATCCCATTTCCGTCCCGGCCGGCCAGGCCCGTCGTCTCCAAAGCCCAGGTCAAGGCCGAACCGCCGTTGACCATTGAAAGGATTTGACCCCAAAGACCATCTATAACGTGGTGGCACACGAAAGTATCATTATTGACCGGTACGGGCAGGCAGTTGCCCACCGCCAGCAGGACCCAGGCTGTGCCAGTGCCGACCATGACCGTGCCGGCCCGAACAGCGCCGGTCCCCAGCGCTGAGGCATATTGGTCATGAATGGCCGGGGAAACCGGGATGCCCGCCCGCAGGCCGGTCGTCTGCGCAATGGCCGGCGCCAGGCCGCCCGCCGTCTCCCGCGCCGACATGAGGGCCGGGAACTGTTTTACCTCCAGGCCAAGGCGCTCGAGCAGGTCAGGGTCATAAGTGCGGCTTTGAGGATTATAGAACAGCGTCAGAGCCGCCGAAGTGCCATCCTGGGCCGGCTGCCCACACAACCGGCAGACAATGCTATCGCCCACGAACCCGAGGCGATTCGGGGCATCAACCAGGCCGCACTGTTCCTTGCGCAGGCGCAGGACCTGGCCGATGCACAGCCAGGAACCCCCATGCACAATCCGCTCAAGGAACCACTCCCGCCCAAGCTCCGCATTCAGCGCCTCGTCAAAAGGCCGGCCGCGCTGGTCCAGCCAACTGATGACTCGTCCCAGAGGGTTGCCTTTGGCATCGAACACTTGCATCGCGCCCCCCTGGCTGGAGATGCCGATGGCCTTGATTTCCGAATCCTTGACCTGTTGCACGGCCTGCCGGATGGCGGTCAGGGTCGCGCCCCAGATTTCTTCCAGGTCCTGTTCCACGCCCCCATCGCGCAGGCGAAACAACTGCACCGGGCAGGAGCCGCGGGCCACCGCCCGCCCGGCGCGGTCCGTTACCAGCGCCTTCACGTTGGTCGTGCCAAGGTCCAGACCCAACAGCATAAATCAGAGTTCGATGTAATCCGCCCCGAGCAACCCTGCCGCCAGGCGCAAACGCCGCCGGGCATCGCCGAAACAGACCGCGTTATGGTGCGGGCCGCCGGCCTTGGCGTAAGCGGTGAGAAACTCGCGCACGTCGCCAGCCGGGTGCAGTTTGAAATGCGGCACACAGAAGCCCGGCAGCGGACCGTAATCGGCAATTCTCGCGGGCGCCGCAATGATGCGCCACTGTGCGCCCGGCCCCAGCGTCAGGGCCATGAACGTGGCGGGTCCGGGCTCAAAACTCGTTACCAGCGCCAGTTGACGGCCGCGCGTGCGGGTAATCTGCGTGGGCCGGGCGACCAGCGGCACTTTGCGGTCGCGCCGCGCCATGGCCACATTGGCTTCACCCATATGACTCATGAACAGACCGTTGCCGGCAAAATCGATGGTGAAGATTTCCGAAAAGCTGGCGGGCCCCTTCAGCCAATTAAAAAACGCCGTCGCCGCCGCCGCAATCAAATCACCCTCCCCGCCGAAGCCGATGCCTTCCGCCATCAGGCGACTGGCCGCCACGAAAGGCAGAGTGGAGGCGCGCTCATCCTCGCCGAAGGCCATGAACTGGTAGGTCAGCGCATTGAGACGGTGCTCGGTCACCAGGGCGCGCGCAGCCAACTCGGCGCGCGCCGTGCATGCCAGGTCCGCCGCCGTGAGGTCCGGCGCCACCTCATAACTGCCGCGGTAGGCCTCGATCAGTTCCGCCACCGCGGCGGCCGGGGCGGCAGCCGACCGCTCGAGGTAGTCCTCCAGGCTCAGGTGCCTCCAGGAACAGCCCAAAGTAGCCGCCAGATGCGTCGTATCCACCGCCAGGTCGCCCATGCCGGGAAACGGGCAGCCGAGCAGGCCGAGCCGGGCCTGGCGCAATTGGCGCACCGCCGCCGCGGCGGCAAAAAAGTCGCCCAGTTCAGCCAGGCCCGGCTCCTCGTCAGCGCGACTGGTGACATAGTGAAACGGGACGCGGGCGCGCAGGAGCACGTTGGCCAGGTCCTGCGTGCCGTGCACCCCGTGATTCTCCAGCATGGCGGCGACCGTGAACGACTGGTCCACGGCCGCCAGTTCCTGGGTGTTCCAGAGCACCAGCGGCAGGCGAGTTCGTTGCAGGGCGGGCAACGCGACCTGGCTGGGGGCATAAGTCAGCAACACCACCAGCAGCGCGTCCACGCCGGCAGCTTCATATTGTGTGAGGGCGCCCTCGAGGTCCTCGCGCCGGCAAACCGCGGCGCCGAAGAGCACCTCGGCATAGGGTTGCAGGGCGGGGAGGACCGCCTGGCGCACCCAGGTCTCACGCGACGCGCGCAGGCCCGGCGCCAGCGTTTCGTACAGCTCCAGGGTCAGGGCCGCCAGGCCGATTCTGGGGCGCCGGGCGATGTTCATCGCCTGCCTTTCCGGACGTGCCTGCTTCTGGATGCGTCACGCCTGACGAGTTTTCGGAAACTGTCGAGGACAAAATCCACGACGCTATCGTCGGCCAGGAGCCCCAACTTGGTCAGGATCGTGCTATGGCCTTCGTGGTAGGCATGCACCCGCGTCCAAAGCCCCGCTTCCAGCAACTGGCCCTGAAATTGTTTGGCCGCTGCCACGTGACGGAACTTCAGGCCCGTCAGATGGCCGCGGCCCTGCGCGCAAAGGAGCGGCCCCGGAAATTCGGCCGCCAGCCCCTGGAAGCCCTCCTGGATGCGCCTCCCGGTCTCTCGAATGCGGTCCGCCTGCTCCTGGATCATTTCCAGCGAGCAGAGCGCCACAAAAGCCGGCAGGGCCGCCGAACCATTGGTGCTGATGGCGTCATATTGCTCCAGCACGTCATGCCGTCCGCGCAGCAGGACGCCCGCCAGCGGATGGTAACCCGCGGTCATGCCCTTGCCCAAAACGACCAGGTCCGGTTGCAGCCCCAGCCGGCGATAGGCGAATATCTCCGGCTCCCAGAAACCGGTCTGGATTTCATCCAGGCACATGAGCGCCCCGGTTTCGCGGCATAATCGCTGCGCCAGCCGCAGGTATTCCGCCTCCAGGGCCAGGGCTTCGCGGTTCATCATGATGGGCTCCGCCCAAAACCCCGCCAGCCGGGCGCCGTGCTGGCGGAAGGCCGCTTCCAGGGCGTCTGCGTCGTTGGGCTCCAGCACCACGACTTCCAAGCGCGACAGCAGGCCCGGCCACATCCCGCGCAGGAACTGCGCCACCATGTCCGTGCCGTGGTAATTGCCCCTCAGCACCGCCACCACCGGCACGGCCGCGGCGCCGTGCTCGCGGGCGAAAACCTTGAGCTGAATCTTCAGCGCCGCCGCGCAGGCCACCGAACCCGTGCAGACCCCAAGCAACACCGTGTCCAGCGGAGCTTTTTCCCCGGGCGCATTGCCCAACTCGACCAACTGGTGGGCGAGCCGCTTTAAAGGCGCCTGCGGGATATTGGAATGGTTGTCCCAGACCACCCCGGCGCGGCTCGCCGCCGCCAGCGCGGCGCCCAGGCCGGGATGATTGTAGCCCCAGGCCATCTGGTAATGGCCGGCGGTGCAGTCCAGGAAAAGCCGCCGCTGCTCCGTCAAATAGAACAAGCCCCGGCCCACCAGAAAATCATCGCTCGCTCCCCTTTGCTTGCCACCGTAGGAAGCCGGCAGCGCAGATTTGTCGATCGGCGTGAAGGCCGGGATTCCGGCTATGGCCTGGCCCACGTGTCGGAGCAGTTGACCGGTGTCCCGCCGATCCAGAAAGCGCAGGCCGGCTCGCATCGCGGCCGAGATGTTCGGCCCTTCGGAACCAAGGACTCTGGCAAGTGACAAACGCCTGTTCATAGCGGCGGTTTAAGCTTCACAGTCTGGCCGCGCCGCGGCCCGGACCCCGGAACTGGAACCAGATTATATATGCATACAGCGCGGCCATCAGGACAATGAAAATGCACCACCACAGGAAGAGGTTGCGGAAGCCGCGGTTTCGCTCGTGCTCGCTCTCCGGGAGCTTGGCTACGGCCCAGGACCAAATCACCCCTTTGATCTTTTCGGCATCCGGCGGGGGCGTAAGCAGCGACACCACGACCAGCACGAGCATCGAGCTCAGCCACACGACAAAGGTCCGGTTCAGCCAGTTGTTAAAGGGCACGAGCCACGAGACATACTTGAAAAGGCAATCCTCAACCAGGACCGTATAGGGGAAGGCGAAGAGGAGCACGAACGTCGCTGCGAACGCCGTGGTACGACGCCATAACACCCCGAGCAGGAAAACGGCCGCAATGGGCGCCGCCACCCACGCCCCCACCTTCTGGATCGTATCAAACACCCCCAGGTTGCGCCGGGTAAACCACAGGGCCAGCACGGTGGCCACCACGAGGATGGCCAAGGCGCTGAGGCGCCCGACGCGGACCAGGTGCGCCTCCGATTTGCCCCGGCCCAGGAACGGCTTGTAAAGGTCCATCGTGAACACGGTGCTGCACGAGTTGAGCACCGAGCTGATATGGGACAACATGCCGCTGGCCAGGCCCGCCATGACGATCCCGCTCAGGCCCACCGGCACCAGTTCCCGCACCAGGGTGGGGAAGGCCTGGTCCTTGTCGCTCAAGTTCGGATACAACTTGAAGGCCACAATCCCCGGAATCACCACCAGCAGCGGCAAGAGGATTTTCATGAACCCGGCAAACACCACGCCCATCCGCGCGTCCCATTCGCTGCGCGCTCCCAGGCACCGCTGCACAATGAACTGGTTGGCGCAGTTGTACCAAATGCCGATGGAAACAAATAAGCTCCAGACACCAAACCAAGGGTAATCCTTGTCCGTGATGGGATAGATGATCTTGAACTTTTCCGGCGCGAAGAGCATGAGGTCATGCAGCCCCCCGGCTTGCCAGAGGCCGAGCACGGTCACCACCAATCCGCCGAGCAACATCACGATAAACTGGACGAAGTCCGTCCAGGCCACGGAGGCCAACCCGCCATAGATGGTGTAGCTGCCGGCCAGGACCGCCAGGCAGAGGATGGTCAGCCCCTCGTCGATGCCGAACATGCCCTTCAGGGCCTTGCCGCCCGCCAGCATCACCACGGCCATCTGGGCAATGATCCACAGGACCAGCGAACACACCGCATAGAGGTAGCGACAGGCCGGGTTGTAGCGCCGCTCCAGGAATTCCGGCATCGTGTAGAGGCCCCCACGGAGGTAGTAGGGAAGAAAAATCCAAATCAGCGCCGAGAACGTGAACCAGTTCCCCCACTCCCATTGCGCCACCACGAAACCCACGGCGTAGGCCACGCCAATCATCCCGATGAAGTGCTCGGTGCTGATGTTCGCCGCGATAATCGAGCCTCCGATCGCATACCAAGGCAGCCCCTCCCCCGCCAGAAAATAAGCCCGCGTGTCCGCCGTCTTGCGCCGCGCCACCCAGAACCCCAACCCGAGGTTGAACGCCAGGTAAAGGGCAAACAGGATGAAATCCAGCCGATGGCTCATGCACTTGGATGCGAGCGTAAGTCAGGCTGCCCCGGATGTTCGACCCGCAATTCCGGCTTGCCGACGACTCCTCTCATTATTCCAACGCGAATTGGAATTAACACCCCGCTCAAGCGGGGTGTTGCCGTTTGGCCCCTGCTACGGTCTCACCTTGGCCGTCGGCCCAGGCCGCCCCCGGGCAAATGGCGCAGCAGCAGCCCGCTTCCTCGGCTGCCTCAATATCCGCAATTGACTCGCCGCGCATAACCATAAGATACGAACCCGGCAGCAAGGTGGCAAGACGCTCCCTGGACCCAAATCTACTTCCAACGCGAATTGGAATAGGAAGGCAGGCCCGGCCAGTTTTTTGGCAAAAATGGCCAATGTGGCCAATGCAGCCAATGTAGCCAATGCAGTGTTCCGCCAGGCGGCATTGGGCGCATCATGACACTGCCCCCGAGCGCGGGCGGAAGCCCTCCCCCGTTCCCCCCTCCCATGCGCTCGGAGCGCATGGGAGGGGGGTGGGCGGTTTTTGCACTTTACCCAGGGCCCCGGCGCGCCGGGGTCCCGCCAGGGCGGGACGGGCCTTGCCCTGGGCTGGTATGTGTCCGCCCCTACAGGGCGGAAGAATGCCGCGCTGCGCGCGGGGGAGATGGAATTGGTGGCAGCGTCGGTATGCACCCCAGGACGGAAGGATGCCGCGCTGCGCGCGGGTGAAGTGGAATTGGTGGCAGTGTCAGGATGCGCCCCCAGCCACAAGACCATTTGCTTTTCACTTGCCTCATTAAAGCACCTCGTGGTATTCAGGGAGCACTATGAGGACCCGCTATCAGCGCTCTCTGGCCGTTGCCTTGGCTCTAATCGGCATGCTGGCCTTGCGGGGCGCTGCCACGGCCCAGAGCTGGCCGCCAGGCACGCTGGTGCTGACCGACGCCGATAATGGAACCGCCACCAACGCCGCCGTCGGGCGGGCGATCGGGGTCGATCTGCGCGGCAATTCCGGCACCGGCTACACATGGATGCTGGCCGGCGCCATCGGCGATTCGGTGGTGACCAACGGCCCAAGCACGTGGACCCCTGACCCGGGCGGCGGTGTTGGGCGCGGCGGCACGGTGAGCTTTCCTTTCCTGGCGGCAAAGCCGGGCGACACCACCCTGGTGTTTGTGTGTCGCCAGCCTTGGGAAGGAGGCGAGACGGCAAGCACTTATGCCGTCACCATCCACGTCACCGCCCCGCCACGGCTTTCCATCCAGTTGGTCGGCACGAATGTCTTCCTTTCGTGGCCGATCGCCGACAGCGACGGCTTCTACCCGGAGGGCGCCATGAGCCTGGCCCCGCCGCAGTGGGCCGCGCTCAATGTCCTGCCCCTGCCCCAAGGCACAAACTACACGGTCACGCTTGGGACCGGCGGCAGCGCCCTGTTCTTCCGGTTGCGCCAGTAGAAAATTGGCGCGACATCCAAACATCCGGTGGCGACGAAGGGGGGCAATTTGCGTTAGGAAATTGAGGGGGGTGTAGGTCAGACAGGGTCGTTGCAGGGCGGTAGGATGTCCTGCCATTCGAGAACCACGCAGGGAAGATCGGGCAAGTTTCCAGCGGGGTTTGTGTCGTGCGTGAATTTGAGGGGCGCGCGGTGATGGCGGTGAAGCGCGGGGCAGGGTTGCCGAGCTCGCCGGCCACTCTGCCGGCGTCGCCGGCTTGCGCCAACCGATATGAATTGCTCGCGCGCCAGAGGGAGCGATTCGGCGACGCTGGCGGCCGGCAGGCTTTTTGGTGCTTTCCGGCCCCGCAAGGGCTTCGCTGGCGGGCAACGGCGCGAAGTGGCGAATCGCTAATCTCAGGCAGGTCCCCGCCATGTCCAAAAGGGCGTCCCAAAACCGCGCCTAAGGATGGGCTAACGCACCCAAGACCAACAAAATGGGACCACGCCACATTTCATGCCAATCGAGAATTAATAGAGAACGGATAAAGGTTTTTGTCGCGGCCCAAGGCATCGGAACAGGCCGGGGACGTCGGTGCCGCGACAAAAACCTGGGTTGAACTCAATCCGCCGCGGGACGTCGGATTGTCCTTGGGTTTTGGAGCCGATTTGGCGTGGCGGTAAGCGGTCGGGGCAACGGAGGCAGGGGGCCGGGAGGAAAGCGGAGGGTTGCCCAGGAGCACCGTTGCCGGGGCGTAGGCGAGTTGGAAGAGCGGCGGAGGACAGAAGCTGGGTGTGGCCTTGGAGGTGTGGCAAGGCTTGGGCGGTCACCGCTCTGGGAGGGGGCTATTAGCATCGTTATGGGGCTCGGGTGCGCTGGGGCAGGAGTTGGCGCACCCAGAGCAGATGACCGGTTTTGCACTGGGGACATAGCAGGGGTGCAGGGTTGGCCGTTGGGGGCGCAGAGGCAGCGTCGAGTTGCAGGGGGACTTGGCCGGTCGTCGGGCCTTGGGGCCCTGGAGGAGCCAACAGGGCGTGGGCTTTTTGCAGGCTCTCTTTGGCCTGGGCGCTCCACAGGCCGTAGGAACGGACCTTGACGAAGCCTTTGGGCAGAACGTGCTGGAGGAAGCGGCGGATAAACTCTTCGGCACTCAGGCTCAGGCGTCGGGGTTGCTGAGTGCGGTTATCCCGGTAATGGAAGGTGACCTGGCCGGCCTCGAAGGCATCAAGGCGGCTGTTGGTGATGGCGGTGCGGAAGACGTAACGGCCCAGGTATTCCAAGACTTTCTGGCCGGAGCCGGCGTGCTGGCAATGGACCACCCACTTTTGTTCCCAGACTGATTGAGGCACCTGGTCCAGCAGCGCGAGTTTTTTGAGGCCGGCCCCGAATTTGCCTTGGAAGATTTTGCTCAGGGCAAATCCGGGAACCAGAAAGGCGGGATTGCGGGCAGGCACCCAGTGTTGGCCATCGGCCGAGAGGCCGCCGGCGCTGACCAGTAAATGGGCGTGCGGGTGGTAGAGCAGGGCTCGGGTCCAGGTGTGGAGCACCGCCAGGATGGCCAGTCGCCCCCCGACGTATTTGGGGTCCCACGCCAACTTCTGCAAGGCGGCGGCCGCGCTGCTCAAGAGCAGGCCGTAGATCGCCTTCTGGTGGCCATAGGCCAAGGCGCGCAGCCCGGAAGGCAGGGTGAAGGTCAGCAAATAGTAGTCGCAGGGCAAGAGCTGCTGCTGGTGTTGGTCCAGCCAGCGCTGGGTCTGCTCGGCGTGGCACTTGGGACAGTGGCGGTTGCGGCAGGAGTGATAGCGGTAGTGCGCGTAACCGCAGTGGTCACACTGATAGAGATGCCCGCCGCAAGCCGCCGTGCGGCAACGCACCAAATCCTCCAGGGCCTGGCGTTGACTGGGCAGCAGGCGATGGGTTTGGGCGTAAGCCGCACCGTGGCAGCGGAGAATGTCCGCCACCTCGAGCACGGCCTTTCAGAGCGCGTTGACCAGGTCGTTAATCGGGGCTTGGACCGATTGCTGCACCTGCGCCGTCAGGTGTGTGTAGAGGGCCGTGGTCGTGGGGGTGGCGTGGCCCAGGATGCTCTGGATGAGGCGCAGATTGACCCCGGCCTCCAGCAGATGGGTGGCGTAACTGTGGCGCAAGGTGTGGACGTGAGCGGCCTTGCCGATGCCGCTTTGGCGCAACGCCCGGCGGAAGGCCCATTGCAGGGTGCAGCACGGGACGGGGCCGCGGTCCTCCTGCGTGCTGCAGTGGGCTAGCCGGCCGCGTGAGGCCGGGAACAGCCATTGGGCCGAGCGGTGCGTGCGCCAGAGTTGGCGCAGCTCTTCGAGCGTCTTTTGGGGCAGCGGCACGTAACGGTCTTTGTTGCCCTTGCCGCGAATGTGCAGCAGCATCCGGGCGCTGTCGATTTGGGCTGGCTGCAGACAACGGCCTTCATTGAGGCGCAGGCCGCAGGCGTAAATCGTGGTCAGGCAAACCTGGTAGAGGGGCTTCCGCACACACCCCAGGACCTGTTTGACTTCCTCCCGGCTCAAGACGACGGGCAGTTTCTTTTCCGGGGGCGGACGTAGTAACTTCAAGCTGGTCCACCCTCGCTGGAGCGTGCTCTGGAAGAGGAACTTGATGCCGCACAGGGCGGTGGTGATGGTGGGGCGGGCCAGTTTTCGGTTGAGGGTCAGGTGGAGAAAGTACTGGCGCAACTCCTCCTCGGTGAGCTGGTCGGGCGATTTGGCGTAATGCTTGGCCAGGCCGGCCACGACGGCGACGTACCTGTTCTGGGTCTGGGCAGCCAAACCGTGCAGTTGCATATCCTGGAGGAATCGAGTACGTAGAGGCGACATGATTGTCCTTTCTGGAGAGGGTGGTTAATCATCTCCGCCAAGAGATGGATCTTCGTTTGAAGATCAGCCCTTTCCAGAAGGACAGTCTGCCACTAGACGGTGCGAGCAAACAAGCCGATCAGATGCCTTCCCTATCCGCGAAGCGGATTGAGTTCAACCGCGGAATACGCGGAATACGCGGAAAAGAAGGCGTTTCCCGCGTTTTCCGCTTATTCCGCGGTTTCTCAAAAAGAGTCTTAGGCGAGGATTTGGGGGCGTAACGGTGGGTTGACACAGGGTTAAAATCTGATGACTGATTTTATGCGAAAAAGGACCATCAGTGTCACGGACGCCGCGCGCAATTTCGCCGATTGCGTCAACCGCGTCCATTATCAAAACGTCACCTTTGTCCTGCTCAAGAATGGGTCGCCGGTCGCCCAGTTGGCGCCGGACAATGAGAAGGTCTGCGCTGGTCGTGACTTGGCCGAGGCGCTGGCCAAAAGCGAATTGGCTGAAGATGAAGCCGCCGCCTGGCATCGTGACCTGCAAGCCGCCCGCGAAACCCTCGGGAATTGCGTGAGAAAATAGCCAGAATTCAAAAGCAAATGTAGAAAAGTATAGATGCGACCCGAATGGCAGTTCGACCCGAATGGCAGTTCCGACTCTTGAAGTCGCAACGAACAAGCGTCCCCTGTGCGGAAAGTCGAGGAGTGGGGCGGGCGTCCCGGCGGCCGGCAGTGGGGCAGGAGTGTCGCCGGCCGGTAGTGGGGCAGGCGTCTCGCCTGCCTTCCGGGCGTCTCGCCCACGTATCGTGAATCCGCCGGCTCATGCTCCCCAAGGGCGGTCGAAAGGCAAATCCAAACCCTCTTAAGCGCGACGCAGGCCGTGGAGCAGGCGTGCGAGCAATTCCGCATCGCGCCCGGCGGCCACGAGCGGGCCAACCAATTGCAATTCCGCCTCCTGTACCTCGTTGAGCGTGCTCGCACTTCGCGGGTCGGAACTCAACCAGTGCAGCACGATCAGCAACCACCCTGGGCGCGAACCCCTGTAGCCCGATGTCGGGGAAACCTGAGCAGCCGCCGTGCCGCAGAACTTCACCGCCCGACTGGTGGCGATGACTATTTCATTGGCCCGGCAGAACAATGTGACTAGGATTGTGAATTCAGTCTCCTGACCCGCCTAGGGCCTTTACGTCCAAACAGTTGACTTCGCCATCGATCAATTGGAACAGTCTTCCTTCCTTGTTGAAAACGTATTCCGAACTACTTCCAATCTCTCCGCATGGCCACTCGGCGATAGGTTTCCAAGCGATCGTATCATAGATGATAACCGAAGACGGGTAAGTGTCGATGTTTGCGCCGAGCCGTTTTCCGTCCGGTGACCAACACATGGAGTAAGCCGAAGATGAAGCATAAGGAGTTCGCAAAGGAAACTCGTTTCTTTGACCACGTTGCCATGTATGAACAACCAGTTTCCTTTGCCCAAATGCGTACGATACAATCTTTTGGTTGTCTGGTGATATGGCCATGCAAGTTACCCCAGGTTCGGTAAAACGAAATACAGGTACATCCTTGTCAGTTTCCCATATTGTAAACGAATTGTCGCCGAAGCCAGCAACCAGCAGTCCGCCATTCCAAGAGGTCTGCAAGAATCTAGTACCGGTGGCATTTGTAGCCAGTGTGCCAAGCTTTGTCCCATCGGCCAGATTCAAGCGCTCAATTAAATATCCTTCAGCGATGAAGAGAGATTGGCCGCGATTACCCACGGCCAGCGTCCTCCCGCCAGCACGATAGGTATTCCCCCACGCCATTTGATTTATCTGCCAAAGCAGCTTTTGGTTCTGCCAGTCCACAGCAAACAGGAGGTCATGAACTGCCAAGATCACAATCTGGCCGTCAGGTGAAATGGCCGCAATACCCCAGGGATCATTAGCGTTCTCTTTCCAAGGGTAAGGAAGCTTATCCAGCGAACAGGCTCTAACAGGCGACTTCTCTTTCACACTCCACATTTGGAAGCCAGAATTGGCGCATATCGAAACGGCGAAGGAAGAATCCTTGGCAATAGCGAACGAGTTTGGAGCGTGCTGTGACATTCGATGCTTCCCATCCTCCGCACGAACACCCACAACCGGTATGAACCAAGCCAAATATGCGCCAGTCAACTCGTAAAGCATCTCTACGTCTGCCGGAACATTGGCTCGATCGTAAACGCGTTCAAACCACTGATTGCTTCGGATACCGCTTATCAAGATTTGCCGTTCGCTTGGCAAAGACATTTTTGATGAAGCGGGCAGGCTGTTGATCGCTGCCTCTAGCAAATGTCTGTTCGTGCTATCCAACGGAAATCCGGACGAAATACCGCTGCCTCCCTGAATCGCATAACCTACATCGCGTGCAGAGTGCACATTCCCAGACTGGCTTACACGGCAGAAATAGACTCCGTGATCGCTGAACCAATCCATTGCCAGCAAGGGAGCATTTGTAGCGCCCGCCTTGAACAGAGCTGCGTAACGATTCTGCTCTCTTACGTGTCTGCCCCGAGTGCCGCCGCTTAAAAGCGGCCAGTACTTTGCGGCTAGAACAAGCAGCACATAGAGCGCGATGACACTGAGAACGACTCCGATAAGCGCCTGAATCACCGCCGTAATGCCGGGCTTGATGTTCATGCCAGCAGAATCGTACGGTGCGGCTAATTATTCTGCAAGTCCTTTCGCAAAGAATCCTTGCGCGGTGAGATTCAATCCCACAAGTTGGGCGAGCCGCTCCTGCGGTAGTGCTCATCGGCGCAGGCAGCCTCCTTGAGTTTGCTCCCGTGGTCCTGGCCATCACGCCGGTCGGCCCGGCTGCGCGGGCGGCGCTGACCCCGACCACCACCTTTCCGGGGCAAACAGGGGAACGAGCCGATTGGCGCCGGTGGGCACCACCATCAACTGATAACCGTTTTCGGTTGAGTTTGCGTCGTCGGGCCAAGGGATGCCGCCATCGGTGAGGGTGAGGGGTGAGTCCTAGAAGAATGACAGTATCGGGCTTGAGTGGCGGCGGCGGCTGGGAGCGGGCTGGCTGGACCAGGGCCGGCACTTGGACGGAATTTTCTCGCTCGCCGGCGGGCGAGGAGTCATGCTGTGGGCCATGAACGACCCGCATGCCATCAGGGTGCTGCTCCGCAATGCGGAGGGCAAGTACCTGGCCGGCCCTGGCGTGCAAGGGGAGTTGACCGAAGACCGCGGCCGGGCCGCCGTTTTTGACTACCTGCGAGACCGGGTTGGCGAGCGGCTCGAGATGATGCAGGGCGTCCACGGGACCACCTGGAAGCCGGTGCTTGCGGATCCGCGCGAGGGCTACGAGGTCTGCGACCGCTGCGGCCAGCGGGTCATGTCTTTCAAGGCGTTTTTTGACGGCCGGCAGTTTCTCTGCCCCGCTTGCCGCAGCCACGCCGCCGAATGAATTCACTCCCCGGCCACGCAGAAGAGGTGGCGCTCGCCCCGGAGGAGAAGACGATTGCCCACGGGCACCGGCGAGGCGATGATTTGCTCCCCCAGGCGGTTTTCGGCCAGGAGCTCGAATCTGCCTGCCACTTGCGCCACGAAGACGACGCCGTCCTCGCGGGCGGCGTAGAGTTTGCCGGCGGCAATGGCCGGCGACGCATAGTAGCTGGCACTGGCCTTGGGCAAGGCCTGGCGCCACAGGGTCTTGCCCGTGGCCGGGTCGAGACACTCGACTTCGCCACGGTCACGCAACAGATAGAGGCGGCCCTCATATTCGGCCGGTGTGGGCACGAAGGTGCCGGTGTCTTCACGCTGCCAAAGGCAGTGGGTGGCGGTCACGTCGCCCGCGCCGCCAAGTTTGATGCCCTCGAGGCGGGGTTGGGCGCGGTCGGCCCGGCCGCTGGCGACCACCACCACTTCGCCGGCCACCACCGGTGAGGCAACCGTCGGCCAATGGCCCATGGCGCGAGGGTTGAAGCCGCCGCAGGACCACAGGAGCCGGCCATCGGCCGCAGCATGGGCGGTGACATGCTCGGCGCCCCAGACCAGGACGGCTTCCTTGTCCTGAAGCCCAATCACGATCGGGGTGGTGTAACTGTTATCGCCTTCCACCGGCGTTTCGTAATTGCGGGCCACCTTCCAGCGCAGCTTGCCGCTGGCCTTGTCGAAGGCGGCCAGCCACGACTCGCCGTGGTGCATGCGGGCGATCACCACCGTGTTGTCGGTCAACACCGGCGAGGTGCCCTGGTCCCAGAAAAGCGTCTCCCGGCCGAATCCCGCGACCAGGTTGGTTTGCCAACGGACCTTGCCGTCGAACCCCAAGGCGGCCAGGGCGCCGCTCTTGAAGTAAACGAAAAGGCCCTGGCCATCGGTGGCCGGGGAAGGATTGCTGCCGGAGCTGTTCAGGCGCTTGCCCGCCTGGCCCGGTCCCAGGGTTGTCTGCCACAGCGGCTTGCCTGCCCAGTCATACGCCAGCGCCGCGTCCAGACCCTCAACCGTGGCGGTAAGGAAAATCTGCTTCGCCCAAACGACGGGCGTCGAGCAACCCTTGCCCGGCAGCGGCGCTTGCCACAGGAGGTTCGTGGTGTCCCACTTCACCGGATAGCTCCCCTGGGCCGTGCTGCCGTTGTCGTGCGGACCGCGCCAGCGCGGCCAATTGGCCTGGTCCTCGGCCGCGGCCAGCGCGTGGGCCAGCCAGAGCGCGGCCGCCAGGGATAAAAGGCGCCCCCGGTCCAACCGCCGGTGTTTGGTGGAGAAGACGAGGTGTGTGTAGATATTGGCAAGCGATTGTGGCATGGCTTTGTGGTTTTGGCGCCCCTTCAGGGCGCGCTTGGTTTTGTAAACGGCTTCCCAGGGCATCGGCCTAACCCGCCGGGCCGCGGCCCCGGCGCGGCTGGCGGCCTCAGCCCTGGGCTGAGCTCTACCGGCCCGTCGGGCCGGAAACGCCGCCCATCCAATAACACGAACGGTACATCGCTTAGGGTTCATGCAAAAACAAGTTCCGAAGGCGAGGCGTAATTCCAACATTATTCTCTGGCACCCCTGCTGGGTGCAAGCGCCAGTCCCGATTCGGAATCGGGAGCCCGGTGGTCGTTCCCCCTTTACCCTGAACGACCACCGGCTACTTTCTACCAACCCTCCGGGTTGGAGAAAATCGGAATTTATTGTTGCACGAGCCCTTATCTCCGCAATCAAGCGCTAGTTTGTCGCTCGGGTGAAGCAATAGAGCGCCTTGGCGGTACGGATGTAAAGGCGTCCACGGTCGATGGCGGGTGTGGCGTAAATCTTCTCATGGAAGTTGTGCGAGGAAATGACTTTCCACTCCTTTTGGTTCGCGACCACGGTGATCACGCCTTGCTCACTGGCGAAATAGACTTTGCCATCGCCGGCGACGGGCGAGGCGTAGTAGTTGCCGGGGCCGGGCAGGCGCTCCGCCTGCAAGAGCTGGCCGCTGGCCGCGTCCAATTTGGTCACGGTCCCGCCATCCTTGACCAGCCACAAGATGCCCTGGTCCAGCAAGGGCGTGGCGACATAGGGGATGCCCCGCTGGTATTTCCAAATGAGGTCGCGGTCACCCAGTTCGCCCTTGCCAGAGGGTTTGAGCGCAAGCAAAGCGTTCTGCGCCCGGCGAAACACCGCGGCATGCCGCTCCCATTCCTTCTGGTCGAGGTCGCCGCTCTGGTCCAGGTCCATCCGAAAGAATCGTTCCAGGACTTCCGGGTCATCAATCTCATCGCGACTGAGGCGACCATCCTTGTTCTTATCCCACTTAGCCAGAGCCACGGGCCAGGGATCGAGCGCCACCCGGTTGACTGGGTCGCCGCCCGGCGCCCAGGAAGCCATATACACAAGCTCCCCGAACGGCACGGGGGCCGGAATGACGATGCGAGCCAGTCCGTGAGTCCACCACAGTATCCCGCCGGTGGCGGGGTCATAGCCAGCCAAGTCGAGCGCGCCGGCCACCAGCAGTTCAGGCCGTCCGGCGCGGGTCCAAATCGCCGGGGTCGAGTAGCTGCGAACCGCGTCCGGGCGCGGGACTTTCCAGACGGTCCGGCCGGTAAGCCGGTCCAAGGCGAGCAGGAAGCTTTGGGTGTCGTGATCCTGGCAGAGCACGACCTTGTCCTCGATCAGGACGGGGGAACTGCCGGCGCCATACTCATCTTGAAATGGTCCCAGGGCGTGTTCCCAGAGGGTGTGGCCTTGGAAATCGTAACAGACCAAGCCATAACTCCCGAAGAAAACGTACAGTCTCGCACTGTCACAAGCCGGGGTGGATACCGCGGCACTCCCCATCTGCGGATGAAAGGTTTCGATCCGGGCGGCGGGCACCACCCTTTTCCACAGGCCTTCCCCCTTGACCGAATCCAAGGCCACCGTGGCCAGTTCCTTGGATTCGCTCCGGAAGGTCGTCAGAAACACCCTGCCGTTGCACACGATCGGACTCGATTGCCCAGGAGCCAGGGGCGCCCTCCAGAGCAGGGCGCCGGGCTCCTCCAAGTTGGCCGGCAACGGTCCGGAGGCGGGTTCTGCCACCCCCAGATCGGAACGAAAGTATTTCACTCCGGGTTTGGCCTGGCCCTCCTCCGCGGCGGCCAACGCGTTGGCCAGCCAGAGCGCAGCCACCACGGATAGGAGGCGCCTTCGATGGAACGGCCGCACGATGTCCGAGAGTCTCATGTGTGCCATTCAACACAGGCACGGCAGGAATAACAAGTTCATAGCGCCGGCCAAAAAGTATCCCGACCTCCCGTTGCCCATGAAATCCGAAACCCAACGGTCGCCTGCCGGCCGCGCCGCCGGAGCAGGCCGCGGCGGGGGTCGAGTGGAGTGGAGGCGCGCCCAGTTTAGGCCGACGGCTTCCGTTGTTTCTGCTCTTTCGAGCATCGTGGCAAACAACCGCCAGGCCATGCCGAACGTTTCCTCCACCCCCTCT
>Ga0187870_1001075_pt1 | contig 26668 bp, 33 predicted proteins | sample June2016WEW_13_1_3_FD_132974 | JGI IMG/M metagenome (GOLD analysis project Ga0187870, IMG submission 132974) | Peatland microbial communities from SPRUCE experiment site at the Marcell Experimental Forest, Minnesota, USA - June2016WEW_13_150 | ecosystem: Environmental > Terrestrial > Soil >... | reverse complement strand
GGAAAACGGATATGGGTCCAGGGAGAAAGCACGGAGTCGATGAAGAGAAGGAGGGAAATCCTCCGGAAAATCAAGCAGAAGAAAATAGAGATTGAAGGATCTGTCCTCATCGGAAGACACTGCAAGATAGCAGACGGAGTGAGAATAGTCAACTCGTGCATTGACAACTACACGCAAGTTGGCAAGAACGTGGAAATAGAAAACTCCGCAGTCATGGACAGGGTCATAGTGGGCGACAATGCTGAGGTGAAAGAGAGCATCATAGGACGACACGTAACCGTCCAATCAACCTCGAAAAAACCCACAAAAATAGATTCAACCACGGTCATAGCCGACGACGTGGTAATAGCTGAAGGCTGCATGCTGGAAGGGACGAAAATCTATCCACATCAATACGTAAGAGGAGAGTTCACAAACCAAACACTGATGCCCGGCTAAATCCAATCAACGTGCCATATCAATCTTGTACGGGACCGCCAACGTTTAAATCTGTTTTTCCAGATTAAGACAACATTCTCAACGGTGAAGATCCAACATGCCTGTCAACTTGATGGAAATCAGGACGAGAACGGTTTCGGCAAACGATTACCTCAGCAATTTGGAAGAGCCTTTCAATGAGAAATTTTTGACGAGGAAACAAACATATCAGCTTAATCGAGAAGCAATCAGTCAACTCAGAGCATTTGCGGGTAAATACGTGATCATTGCTTTTTCAGCAGGATGGTGCACGGACTGCGCAGTAAACGTTCCAGTTTTGGCCTTGATAAATGAGGCCGCAGGACTGGAGGTCAGAGTCTTTGGGGGTCTGAAGAAAGATCCGCTGGGTCAAGGACACAAATGGCGAATCCCACCTTCGCCGCAGGAAGTGGAAACATTCAACGTTGAAAAGATTCCGCTAATCATACTAGCTGACACAGATGGGAGAGAAATAGGCAGAATAGTTGAAAACCCCTCGCACCAACCTACTCTAGAACAAGAAATCAGCGAAATCATCAAGTCCAAGTAATAGTCGCGCTCTGCAACTCTTTACACTGTTATGATTGCGTGTTCAGGCTTTGAACCATTTGAAGATCAAATATTTTATCTTGTCCTTCTCTAGGCCGGGTACTGCTATGATGAATCTTTTTCGAACGGTGGTTGCTAGTCTTCCAGCTTTGACAATTTCTGTGGCCGTCATCTCAGAGTCGGCCAGTTTCACAGAGACCATGTAAGGGGCGTGTTCTACGCCTGGTCCGTGTTTGTAGACTGCGAAGTCGCATCCGAACTTTATTCCGGGTGTTACGACGAGGCCGTTGTCGCGAAGGTCACGATAGACAGAGTATTTTTCTTCAAACTCATCGTACAGTTGCTTGGCCATCTGGCGGAGTTTTTTGAGGCTTACCTTCTTTTTTGCGGTTCCTTCATACACGGTTATGTTTTCTTTTTCGACAAGGTACAGGCCTTCCATCAGATCCAGAATGAGGGGAACGGTGAATTCTGGGATTTTGGGTTTGGCGATTCCAAGGGGTTTTCCGTAGAAACCTTTCTTGTAAAGTTCCGAGCCTTCTTCTGGGTTCCAAACCACCAGGAAGTTTTCGATTAGCTCCACGCCGATCTTCTTGCGCACCGTCTTTCTCGCCCTTTACATCATAAACGAGAGAATTCGCGCTGCGTCGGAAGCGTCTTCTGCTTTGTCCGCTGAGTCCTCCAGCAACTGCAAAACATCTCTCAGCAGGATCAATGCGGGGAAGTCCACTTTGCTGCCGAGGAGTTTTATCTCGAGGTCCCGGTAGAGCGCGTCAACGTTTTGTTCGGCAATCTCTACGTCTCTGGCCTTTTCCATGGTCTTGGTTGAGCCGTAGTTGAGTGCCATTGCCATCTCTCTGAGCTTGAGCACCGTTTCGAAAACAGCCTCTGAAAGCTTCAGCAAATCCTTCTTTATGTCCATCGGCACGTTCCAGTTGTGCTGCATGATCTCGACAAGTCGGAAGGCTATGCCTTCGGAAAAATCTGCGATTTCACTGGTCAAGTTCGTGAACCTTAGGAAATCCTCTCTGCTGAGCAGGATTGCTCCTATTTCGGCGAGTTCCTGTGAAACCAATCGCCTTGCCTTGTCCACTTCAGCTTCGCCACCTGTGACTTCGTTGAAAAGCTGTGTTGCCCTGTCCTTGTCGTTCTTCATGAAGTAATCTATCATCTGAGGGACTTTTCTGGTCAGGTCTAAGACCTTCCGTAGGTGGTCTTGGCAAACGTTTAAGGCTCTGCGCTTCACGCGTTCTTCAGTTTCTGCTGGAAGTACCAATGGTTTTTCCCGCCCGCAAAAAGGGCCGTTTTTCCCTGACTTTAGATATGCCTAATTGTTAAAAAAGGTAACGAAAGCTTCGCGTTCAAATCGGAGTGCCCAGCTCTTCAAAGTTGATTTTCCAACGGAAATACTTGCGCAGAAGCTCGGGTAACTCTTCGATTCTGCTTCTGACCTGCTTCCAAGTGTCTCGGTCGCGGATCGTCACGGTTTCATCTTTGAGGGTGTCGTAGTCAACTGTGATGCCCAGGGAAACGCCGACCTCGTCTGCACGCGCGTACCGTCTGCCAATAGACCCCGCATCGTCATACTCAGCCACGAAACCTTCGTTAAGCAACATTCTGTGCAGCTCCAACGCCTTTTCAGGCAGTCCGTCCTTGTTCATGAGAGGGTATATGCCGACTTGTACGGGAGCAATGTCTCTTGGAAAGCTCAGCAAGGCTCTGTCCTCTTTGAGTTGGTAAGCATATTCAAAAGCTACGTAGAAGAGTCGGTCGGAGCCGAAGGTCGGTTCGATGACGTAGGGTATGAAGCGTCTTCCGCGTTCAAGGGTTTTCTCACGCTTGATGTCTACGTGCTCCGGCAGAACTCTGTACTCGTCGAGCACAAAGTAACCGTCCTTTTTCAAGGCCTTTTCTAACTCTTCTGGGTCTGTTTTGGAAAGCATTTCAGCGACTTTTCCAGCTTCTTTCTTGAAGGCAGGTCCCAGCTTGGCCATGACAGGCTTAATGACGATTTGTTCTCTCTCAATGGGCTTTTCATATTCTTTGAAGACGTGCATGTCCTGACCGCTGAATTCCGCGTGTCGTTTCAAGTCGTAGTCTGTTCGGCAGGCGCAAGCGTTCACTTCAAGCCAGCCCCATCGTTCAACGAGGACCTCTTGGTCGAAGGTTTCTGATGAGTAGTGAGCTCTCTCCCACGGATGCTTTTCGATGAAACGCTGTTTTTCAGCCGGGACACCCAAATCGACGAGCAACTTCTTTTCCAGCGCCATGAAAACCGCTTGCCACTCAGCCTTGACGTACTTCTTTTCCAGCGCTTCCTTCACGGTTACCTCGGTGATTTGCTCCGAGCCTTCCAATCTGTCCTTTGCCAGAAGCAGCCGCAATGTTTCATTTTCCACGTTTTTCAGCAGGTAACAGTCCGGCTCTTCAGGATCATAGAAGAATTCCAGGTCGGCGATGGTGAATTCCCTTAACCGCACCAAGCCCTGTCGCGGTGAAATCTCATTCCTCAAGGCTCGGCCTATCTGCATCGCGCCAAAGGGAAGCTTCTCACGCGCCATTTCATAGAGCCGCTTGAACTCTACAAATATGCCTTGCGCGGCTTCGGGCCTTCCATAGCCCACCGCGTCCGAATAAGGACCTATGCTTGTTTTGAACATTGTCAGAAACAATCTGGGCTCGTTGAAGATTCCGTCACACTCTGGACAGCGAATCTTCAGCTTCTCAATCGTCTCCTTCAGTTCAGCCAAGCTCATTTTTTCTGCTTCTGACTCGCTTATCTTTGCAACGTCACGAAGCAGGTGATCAGCGCGAAACCACTTTTTGCATGTCGAACACTCAACCATGGGTTCCTTGAAATGCTCAATATGGCCTGAAGCCTCGAAAACCTTTTCAGGAGTGATTACGGGGGACTCTATCTCCATGATTCCAAGCTTGTAAACAAAGAGCTCCCTGAGTTTTCTCTCGATGTTCTGCTTCACTCTAGCGCCTAAATAGCCATAGGTTGCGAAGCCACTTGCGCCGCCGTAGATTTCGTAGGATTGCCAAAAAAAGCCTCTTCGACGTGCCAATTCATTTATGGCCGTGAACTTGTCAAATGTCTTCGTTTCATCCGCCATTTCTGTTCAGTCTCTTCTAGACTAAACATTTCGGAGACTTTAAGCTTACTAGAACGATACACAAGCTTCCACTCTTCAGTTCTTAATAGCCTCTAATCTGCATGGGCGACAGCGTAGCATTTTTTAAGTCACGTGCTAATTAAGAACTGCAAAACAAGGTGTCACAACTTGCAGAAAATCAAGGTTGCACTGGTCGGTGTTGGAAACTGTGCATCAGCCCTCGTTCAGGGCTTGCAGTACTATGGTACTCTCGCCAAGGAAGAACGTGTCGGCCTGCGGAATCCCGTGCTCGGAGGTTTTCATCCGAAGGACATCGAAGTCGTCGCGGCGTTCGACATAGGCGGCCGAAAAGTGGGCAAAGACTTGTCTGAAGCCATCTTTGCGGAGCCCAACAATGTCTCAAAACTGGCTGACGTGCCACCGTCTAGCGTCGTCGTGCGTAAAGGTCCTGTTCTTGACGGGTTGGGCGAGTACACCAAGCATGTTGTCCAGATAAGCCCTCATCCCGAAGCAAACGTTGCAGCGGTTTTGAAGGAGAGCAACGCTGATATTGTACTTAACCTGCTTCCGAGCGGAGCGGTGAAAGCTTCTCAATGGTATGCTGAGCAAGCCTTGATTTCAGGGTGTGCCTTCGTGAACGCGCCCCCCAGTTTCATCGCCAGCGACGCTGTGTGGGCTCAGAAATTCGAGGCGGCTGGGTTGCCGGTTGTGGGAGACGACTTGATTGATCAGGTTGGCGCGACCACCTTGCACAAGACATTGTTGCGGCTTTTGTCGATGAACGGTGTTCACGTTACTGAAACTTATCAGCTTGACGTAGGTGGAGGCACAGAGTCATTAGATACGTTAGATCGGACCAGAGACGTTAAACGTGCTGTCAAGACTCAATCTGTTGAAGCAGCGTTGCCTTACGCGGCAGCTGTTGTTGCTGGTTCCACGGATTACGTGGACTTCCTGAAGAACAGGCGTGACAGTTACTTCTGGATCAGGGGGGTGCACTTCTGCAACGTGTCGGTTCAGATAGATCTGAAGCTTTCAACCGTTGACGCGCCGAACGCGGGTTCTGTTCTGCTTGACGTGTTGCGGGCGGTAAAAATGGCTCTGGAAAGAAAGATGAAAGGTGCCCTAATGCCCGTCTGCGCCTATGGCTTCAAGCATCCGCCTCAGTTAGTGACGCTTGACATGGCTGAAAAAATGTTCGCCCAATTTGTCGCCGAGGAAGAGTGAACAGGTCCCTCTACTTCAGGGCAAGCCTTTGCAGTTCGCGCAAGACTTTTTCTTTCACGCCAGTCTGCTCTAGCTTTTGCTTCAACAGCGTTATCGTCTTCACCGGCGTCGGGTCTATGCCGCGCAGGACGGCCAAGTACACGCTTGTGAAATCTCCAGTGCAAATGACGGAAGCCATCTTTGCCAGGCGGCTCTCTCCGCGGCTGTGAACGTCGAAGAGCTTCTCTATCTGTCGGCTCATCAATTCTTTTGTAACCTCGATTCTCCGGCGTATTTCAGGCGGTTCTTCAGCGTCGCGGATGAAGATTACGGAGAAGTGCTCTGCGAATTTTTCCGCTTCTTCCCAGCCTACGATCTCGTTGTGGTCAAGTTCGGGAAAGAATTCCCATTTTGCCGGGTTCTTGCTGTTCTCGTTAAACTGCGTCTTAAGCCGCTGGGCAACTGTTCGATGAAACCCGAAGCCGTATATCGCCGGAACGGTTCCATTGATGTTCACTGCCAGCTTCTTTGAGAAGTTGCGGTCTGATGGCCTCTCAGGAGAGTTGTCCGCGCTGACTTGCTCCAGTACTCTGATTGTTTCCAGAATCTCATCATTAGCGCCGGAAATCAAACCGATTTTTTCAAGTGTAGTAATCAAGGGCAAGAAAAGGTATGGGAGAGTTGCGCGTGGCGCCATTCCTGAGGGGACGAGTATATGAGGAAAACCCAGTTTTTCAGAGAACTCGTGCAGTTTTCCACCCGAACTCACGCAGACAATCATGCATTTTCTTTTGATGGCGTCACGGAAGACGCTGAGGGTTTCCTCAGTTTCCCCCGAGTAACTGACTACGAGCACGAGTGTGTGCTTGTTTGCATACGCAGGTAGCGAGTATTCTTTGCACACTTCGACGGGAACGGTGATTCTGTCTCTTGTCCAGTCTTTTAGCAGTTCGCCGCCTATGCCAGAGCCGCCCATGCCTGCAACGACTATCGTGTCAGGTTTGGGGTAATCGATCAAGAGGGTTTTGGCGAGTTTTGCGGCTTGTGCATAATGTTCAGGAACTTCAACACAGAAGGAAAGCATGTCGCTCTTGTCGATTCTTCTGATCCCGTCGGGATCATCAACAATTTCCAGTCTTGTCATCTCCTTGTTCTCCTTCCCCTGTTCTGAAAATAATGTGATGCTTCGAGTTTTTAAACAAATTGCTCAATAATAGTCTTCACCAAGAGCAGGAAGGAAACCGCGTTGGCGAAGAAGAGACTTTGCATAGCAATACCTATCTCCGTCGTGTCTGATACGCCGCACTTACGTGAAAAGACTTCCAAAATAGGCTTAATAGGCAGAGCAGCTGCTATTTTCAGAGTTGACGAAATCGTAGTCTTCCCAGACGCTCCTAGCGGCAGTCAGAAGACTGAGGCAGATTTGGTTTCGACGTTGTTGAGCTATCTGGAGACCCCGCAATATCTGCGGAAGAGACTGTTCAAGCTGAACCCGCATCTGCAGTACGCAGGCATACTCCCGCCTCTGCGGACACCGCACCATCCTCTGAACCGTCGAGTGAAGGAATTGAGAGTCGGCGAATTTCGTGAGGCCGTCACATTATCCAGGACAGAGAAGCAGACTTTCGTGGATATCGGTGTCGAACAGCCGGCGTTAATCCGAGGCAAAGATTTGGCCGTCGGCAAGCGGGTCACTGTCAGGGTCGTCAAAGTTGGGAAGGTTGTCGAGGTCGAGCTGGCGAATCGAGATGAAGCACCCTCGTACTGGGGTTACACTGTCACGGTGGAAAATCGTCCGTTCGGCAGTTTCGTGGAAAAGAGGGGTTTCGATCTGACCGTTGCCACTTCCAGGTACGGCTCACCTTTTGCCGATGTGACTGGAGAAATCGTTGAAAGATGGAAAGCCGCAAACACGGTTCTGGTGGCTTTTGGTGCCCCCGGCCAGGGTTTGGGCGACATAGTTAAGCGTGAGGGTCGCCGGTTGAGTGAGCTTGTGGACTTTGTCGTGAACACGGTTCCCATGCAGGGAACGGAGACTGTTAGGACCGAAGAGGCGCTCGTCGCTTCTTTAGCCATCTTTAACCTCATTCTCGAGTTGAAGAGATAAAGCCACGTTTCGGTATATCGCTACCATAGGCGAGATGCAGCAACGATATAATTCTCAAGTTCAATTCTTGAAGAAGGGTCATAAAGGATGTTAAGAATGTCATTTTCCCGTAAAATGCATTGAAGGTGCAAAGCTGTTTTCTTTGCATAAAGAGATAAATGTGCGTTGTACGTATGTGCCCGTATGCGTTTCGCATCTGATAGCGACTTTGACGGAGTAAGCCTTCGTATGATGGATGAGGGCTAATCAAATGGTGAAGGATAAGAAGTTCGCATTTCTTGCAATAATCCTGCTGTGTGCTGCTGTGTTCTTAGCGGTGTCAGCTGTCAGGCCAGCTTTTGCAGCAAGTGATAGCGACGCCGGAACAAATCGGATACAATTGGTCGTTAGGCCCTTGGTTGTATTGAACTACTCGGCAGTTCCAGGCCAGGGGTTTGGTGTCAGCATTAATGTCACCGCATTAGGAACGCTTGACCTTCACGGGTTCACGATGAGATTGGGCTACGATCCAACTCTGATTAACTGCACATATGTTGGAGAGGGTGATGTCTTCAAAGGCTTCAGTATCACTAATGCCTCGCTCATAGACAACGCTTTAGGCAATGTATATGTTTCTATGAATCTCACGTCTCAAAGTGCGACGGTCAACAACAATGGGACTCTGTTCACTCTTACGTTTCAGGTGAAGGGCACGGGCGAGACGAGCCTTCACATCTACGATGCTGTTCTGTATGGTCCTGGGAGTACGTATATTCAGTTTACGGCGTATGACGGGTATTTTAACAACAAATTCAAATTTGACCTAACGATGCCTCTGACTCTTCTGGCAGTCACGTTCGCCTCTATGTTTCTAAATCCTAAGATCGAGAACAAACTCAAAGGAGTGTTTGAAGAGACTGAGTTTCGGGTCCGGGACGCTGTTTTGCTTGTTGGCGTGATGGTCGTCATGATCACCCTGATAGTTATCGTTCGACAGCTTAGTACCGTTTTGACGGTGCTGTTTCTGTTTGCCTACTCTCTGCTGCTCTACACGTTTAGTTATCTACTGTCCAACAAGCGTTGGTACATAGGAATCATAGCGCCGGCGGTTTTCATTCTGTTATACGTGTTCCTAAGAGACAGTTTTATCTGGACCTATTACCTGTCTAACGTTTACGGTCTTGTTTTCGCCATCTTGATCACTCTTTACCTAGCAGGTCTGTTTAACTGGAAAACCACGGCGGTTTTCGGCGTCCTGATAACAGCCATGGACATAGTTCTGGTCTTGGTGACGAAAACGATGGTGCAGGCTGCCAGTGCAGTGGCGAGCCTGAGTCTTCCAGTGCTGGTTTCTCTCCCCCTCGTTCCGTTGATTACGACCGGAACAGGCTTATTGATACTGAGCCTAGGCCTGGGAGACTTTTTCTTTGCGGGCTTGCTTGCCATTCAAACATACAAGAAATACGGGAAACGCTTGGCCATCGCCTCGGTCGTGGGAATGACCATATCGTTCTCCATTTTCGAAGCGTCAATTCTGACCTACAATATAGGAGCGTTTCCAGGCACCCTTATGATTATCTGCGGATGGGTACCTTTCGTGCTGGTCCAAACTTTGAGAAACTGGAGAAAGACTAAGGGCGCGAACCTAAAACAGGTGGTTCCCAGTTAGAAATGGCTTTTCACCGACCGTGCTCAATAGCACGTTCTTGAACCCCATCTCACGGAATTGTTCAGCTATTCTCCCAGCATTCTTCTTGTAGGTGTTGATGAAGACTGATGGGCCAGTGTCCATCGAGTACCACGCCGGGGTTCCTTCTTCTCTCATTCGGATAACCTCTTTTATTACGCGAACCGTGTCTGGCTCCCACAGCATCATGTGAGACTTGCCAGTCATAGTGATTGCATGAAGATTCAGCGTGTCTTCCTCAGCAAGCTTGCCTATCGTTACCGTGTCTCCTTTCCAGACGGCTTTTTTCATTCTCTCAAGCAGACTCTTGATGTTTTTCAATCTTGCCTTGAACAGACATGAGCTGAGCACCTCTGCGTGTGCCTCGTCAGTCTTCACGTCCGAGCGAACGGGTACGATTACCATCGAAAAATCTATGCTTCTTGAAGTTTCTAACTGTTCAGCGTATGACCTGCCGTTTCTGTTGACGTACCATATTGCGAAGCCTCCGGCCAAGCTCCTTGTGGCAGAACCTGCCCCGAGCCTGACGATTTCTGAGAGTGAAACGGCGTCAATGTCGAGATCGAGTGCTTCTACTGTGGCGAGGCCTAGAGCCGCGAAACCGGAGGCTGAAAACCCCAGGCCCTTACCTGTTTTAAGGCTGTTCTGAGAGACGACTTTGAATCTGCCAGAATACTCCGCGAGTTCTTTGAGTTTATCAAGTACGGTTTCAACTCGCCTCCTTTCAGTGGCGTCTGGCTGTCTTCCGTTGATTGTTATTTCGCTTTTCTTTGATTCTTGCAGAGTCTCAACGGTCGTCATGGTGGACAAGGCTTGCATACAGACGGATATGCTGTCATGGTAGGGGATCCTCTGCTTAGGATTCTTCAATCCGTGATACTTTATCAGTCCCTGTATTGGGTGAGCTGCAACAGTAGCTTTCAACGCTGATCGCCCGAGAAAATGCTGGAATATGAGCTAGTAAACTCTTGTTATTAGTGTGACTTAGAAAATGGAATAAAGGGAGGTTTTAACCGAATAATGCGCCTAGACCTTCAAGTGCTGCTTCTTCTTTCTGTTTCTCGTCTTCCTTCTTTTCCTTCTTTTCTTCCTTGGGTTTGGCTTCTGCTGCTGGCGCTGCTGGAGCTGCTGCTGGTGCGGCCATCATCGTTGAGGCTGACTTGATTGCCTCGTCAATCTTGACTTCAGCCAGAGAAGCTACGAGTGCTTTGACGCGCACTGTGTCGGCGTTCATGCCTGCCGCCGTCAGGACCTGTGTCAAGTTTGCTTCGTTTATCTCTTTTCCTGCCTTGTGAAGGAGCATTGCAGCGTAAATGTATTCCATACTTTTTCACCTCTCAACTCAACTATTTTAACTTTTTTCAGTTGGCGCAACCTTTTGCTCTAAGGTGGACAATCTACTACTTAAACTTAACATTTCAGCATGGGCCTTTCGAACCAAGTCCTCTATCGTCTCCTTAGTGGGTATCGCCGCGTTTATTGAAAGCGCGTATGCTTGTCTGTGGGCTATCTGCAATAGTATAGCCATGTTTTCTTCTGTCGGATAGGCAGCGCTCAGAGAAAGTGCAAGAGAATCGGCGTAGGCTCTTTCAATGTCATGTTTTATTTCATCCAGGTCTAGTCTAAGCTGCTCTTGAGTTATAATTAGGCCCTCTTCGAAAACGTAGGTCATCGCCAGGCCGGACTCAACGGGTTTGATTCCGAGTTTTGACAACATGCTGGCAAGCCTTTCATTGATTGCTTCACCTTTCTTGACGACCAACGTGTCCTTGTTTATCCAGACGCTTCCAGATTCAATTCTAGTTGGCAAGCCAACAGCGTTCAGTTGACTGATTATCGGTCCAGGAGGTTGGCCGGTGTTTCCCGCTGGGACTACTACGTCGAAGGCTGCTACGTCCCCTGATTTGGCCGTTGTCTTGACCTTTCCCCTTTCCAGAATCAGGGCCAGTTTGAACGGATCCTCATCTGTGAATATGTAAACATTCGACCCCTGAAGGTGTTCTTCAAGTCTCTTCAGGTCTGGCTTCTCCTTGCAGTTTTCTATCGCCAGTTTCATCAGAGTGTTCTTCATGACTCTCATGTACACCTTTTCCGCCAAGTTCTTCTTGAATTCCTGCATTTGCGCAGCCCTGACCTTCTGCAGGCTGGCGATGCCGACGACCTTGTATTTCTTTATAAGGTCTGTTATTTCTTCGACATCTTTGATTTTTTGTTGAAGAACTTGTTCGGATGGCATTCAGTTCCACTCTTTCTAAGGTTTAATCTTCACGGGCGCGCCCATGGCTGTTTTGATGTAGGCAAACTTGATATTTTTCATTCCTCTCTTGAGCTTTCCTTCCAAAACCCTCAGTACCGCCATGATGTTGTCGGTTATTTCTTCGTCTTTCATGTTCTCCATTCCGATGCGAGACTGCAGAGTAGGCTGGTTGCGCATTCTTATCGTAACGGTTTTTCTGTGCTTCGCTATCAGGCTCGCTATGTCTGCTGACGGTGGCACTGGTACAGGCATTTTTCCTCTTGGACCTAGGACAGAGCCTAAGGTTTTTCCGATTAGGGGCATCAATGGGGCTTCGGCTATGAAGAAATCGTATTGATTGGCTATCTTGCGCATTTCCTGTTTCTTGCCAGCTAGGCCTTCAAGCTCAGATCTTTCAAGAACATGATCCGCGTTTGCCTTTTTCGCTTTCATTGCGAGTTCTCCTTGGGCGATGACGCATATCTTGTTTGGTTTCTCAAGAGCGTGTGGTAGCTCGACGACTTCTTGGATTTTGGCCTCAGGCGATTTCATGTCGATGTCTTGCAGTTTCAGGATCAGCTCTACGGATTGGTTGAACTTTCTCTTTTCAGATTTCTCCCTTGCTTCTTTCACTGCGTTTAGTATGGTCTTTTGGTCTAAGGGCATTTTTGGGTCCTCGTGCCAGTGAGGGAATGGAACGGGGTTATAAAAGTATTCGCTTGATTCTAGTTCTTACTAAATATTTCGTCGTACTTGCCGTCGTCAATTTCCCGTTGCACTTCACGGGGATCTTTGCCTTCGGCGGTCACTCCCATGCTGACGCAGACTCCGAGAATCTCCTTTGTTGCTGTCTTGAGGTTTCTTGCTAGAAGTTCTGCGCGTTTCATTTTGGCTATGCGCACGACCTGGTCGATGGTGAGGTTGCCTACTTTCTGCGTGCTTGGAGTGCCCGAACCTTTCTCGATTTTGAGTTCACTGACAATCAGGGCGGATGCTGTGGGCGTTCCAATGGTCACGTCAAACTCTTTGGTATCGGGGTCCACGAGTACTTTAACTGGAACCTTCATTCCGGCATAGTCTTTTGTCAATTCATTTATCTTGTTGACGATCGCCATGACGTTTACGCCTAAGGGACCGAGCGCTGGGCCCAAGGGCGGTCCGGCGTTTGCTTGTCCTCCGCTAACGAGGAGTTCGATGGTTTTCTTGTCAGCCATCTTATATTTCACTACCGCTTTTTGTTTTTGATTTTTCAACGAGCTTTACGTAATCGGAATTCACGGTTATCGGCAGCGTGAAAGTTGCTTCGAGAAGCTCGAGGGTGACCTCTGCCTTGGTTTTGTCGATTCGAGTTATTTTTGCCCGCATGCCCTTGAAGGGTCCACCGGTCACTTCGACTATGTCGTTTTCACTTAACTCTTCAATAATCGGTTTCTTAACGATGTATCTTTCAATCTCTGCAAAGCTCACGATGCCCGGTATCCTTGACCGTACGTGTTTCACGCCTGTTATTGCTTCTTCCACCAGATGCGGGCCTTGAGCCTCTATGAAAACGTACCCCCTTAATGCTTCGGGCACGAGAATGGCTTTTACAGGTATCTTGTTCATTTCGACCTTTGCGGCAACGAGCCTGGCGACGTTCCTCTCCTGGCCGGTTGTTGTTTTAACGGCGAAAATCTTCGGCTGGATTTCCTCGTGCCCTTCCATGAACGTTTCTTCCTTCTGTCCTAAGCTGCGGAGCTGCCAGGGTTCAAAACGGCTGATAACACTTTTATTACAAACCCTATCAATCCAATTGCTGAGATGCCAAGGAGACATATTTTTATTGAGAGCCAGAGTTCGCTTCTTCCAGGTTTAATAGCAAGCCTTAACGTTCTTCCACACTGAGACAGGAAATCTCTTAAGCCCATGGTTCATCGCTTCCTCAACATTCCAATCTGATATAAACGTTACTATAGTCCGCTAGATAAACCCGCGCGTTTCTATTAACTTTTCCCTTTCGTCTCTTTGATAGGGAGAAAAATCGGTCTTCGCCAAGGTAGGTTTAGCGTCGCTTTTTCTGCGGAGCTTTTTCGAGGCGCTTCTTCTTCTTGAGGATAACACACCGAGTGCAATAGCTATTGCGACGGTGACCCACAGCAACAGCCACCATAAGATTGGCGCGCTCCACATGTTTGTCTCGCTCACGAGCACGTCTGTGTACCCGGCCCCAAGGTACTTCAATCCCTCTGTCAGAACGCCTGACTGTTTGTCCCAATAGAAGACGTAGTTGTTCCCTTGCCAAGTGAAGTTTGTGAAGATGACTGTTCTGTCTGCACCAGCATAGGATTTCGTTGTTTCGCCAAAGACGGTCTGGTTGCCAAACCCTTGGCCTAAGTAAACGGAATCATTTATGCCCAGTCCTGCAGGAATGAAATACACGCGTGCATTGAACCACGGGTCCATCATAATATCGTCTTGAGCGTCCCGGGACGTCAAATCAATAGTCTTTGTTTCGTTCATTATAGTCAAGCTCGAAGTGTAAAGTGTAGCGTTAACCGTGACATTCGCTCCTTCAACACTCAGAAACTCCATTCTCACCAATTGATTACTTGGCAGACCACTTGCAATTTGCATCTCGTCTTGCAACTCATATTCTATCCAGTCTCCACTCTTTCCACCGAACGTGAGGCTTGCCAAGGCTGAGACACTGGCAATTGAAAACGCAAGAAACAACATGACAATGATTGTGCCTGCTTGAATTGTTTTCATCTGATTCTTCCCGTTCAAATGGAAATGTGGTTCAAGGGAAGGGTTAAACTTTTTGGATATGGAGGTGTATTTTGTTGAGCATTTCGAGGACTGTGGGTTTGTCGTCTCCCTTTATTCCTTTCCAGTCCAGAACTGCATATTCCACTTTTTCCAGTGTCCTATTGATACATTGCTGAAGGATTCCTGAGTCTATCTGCGATACAGAATGCTTCGGTATAATATGGCCGAATGCAACCTCCGTTTCCAGTGCTATTTTAGTGAACTTGCTGTTGTAGTGGGGTCCACCTATGCCTAACACTGTCTCGGCTGAGACGATTCGGAATTTTGAGACCGCTCCCATTGCGGCGTGAGCAACGGCTTCTGCAGCTGCCGTATCGTTCCATTGCTCAGGCGAGCTTCCGAGTTCGGCAAACATGGTGGGGGTATTCAATGATGGTCCGTGATGAGTGCCTTCGTACGAAACTTCGTACTTGAGCTGCATTTCTTCTCTCATCTTCGACATAACCTTTAGAGCCTCTCGCATGGCATTGCCTGGAGAAACTGAAACTTCCCGTGGCTTACCTCCTAACTCTGCCGGTCCTAAATTGCCTGGTGTGTGAACTGAGAGTGTGGGTGTGCCGCTCATGCTGCTGTGTCTTGAGATGAACACTATTAGCTCGGGATCGATGAAGAATGTGGTCAAATCCTGCGCGTATATGGACTCTTGGTTCAGAGTTATGAGCTGGACGTCTTTGCCGTTAACTTGGCCAGCGTATGTCGTGTTTTCTTGAAATCTTGCTGTTGTTTCATTGAAACGGTATTTGGTCAACAGCTGTTTCTTGATGTTGAGGCTTGCTGGATCCTTGTTTGAGGCTACGACCAAAATCATCGGCTATTCTTCCGCATGTAAGGTGTAGTGTTCTGGAAAAAAGGTTTCCATAAAGCTTATAATTCCCGAAGTCGGTTGAAGCGTTGAAAGTTCAGCCAAGGGTGAATACATGCATCTGATTAACTTCAAGGAATTGACTGGACAACAACTCGCTGAAATCGTCGACAAAGGTGTCGAAATCAAGCGTGACCCAAACAAGTATCGGAAATCGTTAGATGGCAAGTCTCTGGCACTGATTTTTCAGAAGACCTCAACTAGGACACGGGTTTCCTTCGAGGTAGCCATGACTCAGCTCGGCGGTCACGGGTTATTTATCGACTGGAGGACGACGAACTTTGCCCTCGCAGACATAGGCGACGAAACTCAGTATCTCTCACGCAACGTTGACTGCATAATGGCCAGACTGCTGAAAAACGCAGATCTGCAAAGCATGGCCAGGAATTCACGCGTCGCTGTTATCAACGGCTGCGACGAGAAGTATCATCCCAGCCAGGCAATCGCCGATTTAATTACGGTCAAAGAGAACAAGGGCAACTTGAAGGGTGCCAAACTCGTGTACATAGGCATCCATAACAACGTTTGCAACTCGCTCGTGGAAGGCTGCACCAAGACGGGCGTCAGAATAACGACTGTGACGCCAATATTCAATGAGCCGGCACGTGACAAGGAGCTTCTGGAAGAGGCTCAGAGAACTGATCTTTGGGAAACCACGCTTGACGTGAAGGCAGCCGTCAAGGATGCAGACTTCGTTTACACTGACACTTGGGTGGATATGGAATTCTTCACGGACCCGAAATTCGCCGCGGAAAAGGAGAAACGTGTCAAGCTGATGATGCCCTACCAGTTGAACAAGGAATTGTTGAAGAACAGCAGCGCCTACGTGATGCACGACATGCCTATCCACAGGGAATACGAAATAACCGCGGAAGTTATTGAATGTCCAAAATCCGTGATATACGAACAGAGCGAGAACAGACTGTACTCCGCAAAAGCAATTCTGCTGAAACTGTTAGACAAGTACTAGGCTGTTGGATTACAACATCCTCGTGCTAGGCTCATTTGAGGATCATTTGGACGAATCTTTCTGGATCGAACTCTTCTAAATCGTCGTACCCCTGCCCTGTTCCGATGAATAATATCGGTTTCTGAGTGACGTGCGTTACGCTCAGGGCTGAGCCGCCTTTAACGTCAGCGTCAACCTTGGTTAATATTGTGGCGTCTATTCCCACGCACTTGTTGAACTCTTCTGCCTGCATTACAGCATCGTTTCCGATGAGGGAATCCACAGTTAATACGGTCAGGTCTGGGTTTACGACTCGTTTGATTTTTGCCAGTTCATTCATCAGGTTCTGGTTTGTCTGCATTCGCCCCGCAGTGTCTATTAGGACGACGTTTATTCCGTGTGCCTTGGCGTGGCTTATCGTATCATACGCCACTGCGGCGGGGTCGGCGCCGTAAGCGTGCTTGATCATCTTTGTTCCCAGTCTTCTAGCGTGTTCCTCCAGTTGTTCGATGGAACCGGCTCGGTAAGTGTCGCTGCAGGCAATGACCGCTGAGTATCCTTTCTTGTTCAAGAACCGACAGACTTTGGCGATGGTTGTGGTTTTTCCCGTGCCGTTTATTCCTACAAAGACTATGACGTACGGTTCGCCCTTGGTTCGTTTCTCTTGAATGGCCTTCAGCAAATCTATCTTGCTGTTCGTCTGCATGGTTTCCAAAAGTACTTCTCGGAGGTTTTTCTCCACGATTTTTCTGCGATCTTCGAGTCGTTTGACTTGAACTTTGTCCAGACGTTTTTCCATCTCGTCGCAGACCAGTTCTGCAACTGGGAAGGCAACATCGTTCTCGACGAGGTTCATCTTGAAATCGGAGAGCAGTGGCCGCAGGTTTTCAGGCTTGAGTTCAATTGTTGTGACCTTGTTTACGAGCCCTTTTAACCCAGATTTCAGCTTTTCAAACATTTTAGGAAGTTTTCTCTCCTCTAACCGTGGCAGCTAGCTCCTCGAATCTTTCTCTGTCTTCATTGATTTTCTCTGCAACATGGGCGAATTGCTGCTGGGTTGATGTTCTTGCCTTCTCCAAGTCTTCCAGACGCTTTTTGATGGCATCCTTTGCTTCTTGGCGCGTTTTTTCAACCGAGACTCCCGCGCCTATTCCAACGATTATCTTGTCTGGATTGTCCAGTTTTGCCCTGATGTACGAGGTGCCGCCGATTGGGACAAGAAGCTCAGAGTTCTCTTTTTCTTTTTCCAAACTCTCCAACGTCATGTTCGCATAGGTCAAGTCCTGGGTAACAGCGTTTAACATGCTAAGTCTAGACTGTAACGCCTCTGCCGTCTGCTCGAGAAATCGTAGTTCAACGCTTATCTTTCGAATCTCTTCCTCGTTCTTGCTAGCCAACCTGTTCCTCACCAGTGACTAATTTCTTCAGCAACGGATTCTCTATCTGGTCAGGAGGGACCTCTTCGACGCTTGTTATCTTTATGTGGCAACGCTTAACACGATGTTTGCTTCCTATCTCAGCATAAACCTTTTCCACGGCGTGCTCGGGTTTCTCCGCCACGATCTCCTTTCCAAAAGGAGTCTTCAGGTTCGGTTTCAGGATTTCACCTGTTACTCTGAAAACTTTCAATCTCTTCATCCTCTTTTACAACATCCAAAGCATTCCCAATTATAAACATCTCGGGTCCTGTTGTTAGCAGACCAGCAACGGCGGCATGGCTGTTTGCGATGAGACCCGTTCCAACATAGGGTATTCCACAGTTTATCGAGCCAACATCGACTGGAACTTTCAACACATCTTCCAAGGTTTTCCTTTCCTGCTCCTTCAACAACGGATGCGCTAAAACGCCTTTGTTTGTGGCCACTGCCAGGGAGCCAACATAGGGCAGTCCGGCAATTTCGCTCGGAACCGTCTCAACGCACAGAGTCTCAGATATGGTCTGCACGTCCGAACTCTTCAATCGTGGATCAACGATTGCGCCGTGATCGTTTGCCAGAACCAGGTTTCCATACGCGGTTTTCCTGGTCTCCATTATCGTTATGTTCCCTTCAAAGCCGCACCTTATGCTTTGAAGCTCCTCTTCTCGAACGAAGCTGGGAAGCAGGATTCCGTTTGAATTCGCATAGGCAAGCGCACCGGCAAGGATTGAGCCTCCGATTGCCGTGTGTACTAGCTTGACTCTTAACCATTGGCTGAGTCTCTCAGCCTTTTTTGTTGGTACCGATTTTGGAACTATGAGCATCTTTTCTGTTGCCAAGGAGTAGACACCTATGCTCGGGGTTCCGATAAGGCTCGACAGGTATATGGCCAAGGATTAATCTCCTTCGGCCAGATAAACCGTGATATTGCCATCCTTGTCTTTTGCAGCCCTTACCCGAATTTTCCTCGGAGGCTTCTCCACGCCCCTTTCCCAAACCTTCTCATTCACTTCGTTGCTGATAATGAGTTTTGGAGGTTCTTCTTCTTCCTCTTCTCCTTCTTTTTTGGCTTCCAGCTTCATGTGTTTTGTTATGAAGGCTCTGATCATCCGCATCGCTCTGGGCGTTCTTTTCCTCGGCGGCATAATCCAAGCTTTCCCCAGTGGAACCGTGTAGATTCTTTCTTCAACTATTTCTTCTTCCTCAGGCTTCTCTTCCCGTAAGGGCGGCTTGCCTTCTTCCTTTTCCTCGCTGGGTGCCTGCGCCTCTTCCTCCTTGGGTTCAGCTTCTTCTGGAGTTTCCTCTTCTTTTTCTGTCTTCTCTTCCAGTGTCTCTTCAGCAGTTTCAGTCATTTCTTCTTCTGTTTCTTGAGCTTTCTGTTCTTCTTTTTTGCTCTCCTCTTCAGCCAAGCCTTTCCCTCCTAGGCCCTTATTTTCCTCTGTCGCCATTGTCTTCTCTTGGGGTGTGCTCTGAATTTGCCTCCCGTTCTGGCCATAACCCACGTTGGCACTGGTTTCTTCTCCTTTCCCGCTTTTGCAAGCCTGCGTTTCTTTGCCGTTGGCTTATTTCGGGTCATCTTTATCTCCTTCTTATTGTGGTTTCTCGCTTACGCGATTGAAGCTGGGCCAGTATTTTCTTGAGCTGCTCATCCGCCAACGGGATTGGTATTTTCCCCTGCTGTGCCAACTGGATAAGCTGCAACTCTAGTTGATCTGTGAATTCAGGCTTTACCATTTTCAGGTTCGTCAACCTCTGCCTGGCCTCGGGCGATAATATATTTCTCAGCAATGCCTGTTTCTGCTGTTCCAGCTGTTGCTCCATCTGGGCGCTTCTCTGCTCGTCCGACATTTGTCTCTGAAGCGCTGAGAGTTTTTTTCTGCGGAGTTGTTCCAGTTCTTCATCTGACATTTCACTCACCTTTTTGGTACTTCTCCAGTTCTGGAAGCTCCTTCACCAATTCTCTACTCAGCTCTTCAGCCAGTTCCTGCAGAAGCTTTCTTCCCTCTCGGGTCAGTCTCCTTCCGCGGGGTTTGAACGTTTCAATGTAACCAGCAGTTTCCAACTGTTGAAGTGCCTTTCTTATCGTTGAGCCGCCTGCTTTGGCTGCATGTCCGGGTTTGACTCCGTAGTTCTTTCTTCCGCCGTAGTCAGCTCTCAGTTTTTCAATACCTATCGGGCCGTGGATGTAGATTTTTCTCAGCAAAGAAGCCGACCGCACGTACCACCAGTCTGGATCCTGTGGCTGCTTTTCAACGTGGGTGCCCGTTTTTGCCATGCTCGCCCATGCTGGCGGAGTTACAGTATCCACGTTTTCTTTCAGGTACTTGGCTAGTTTTTCTATGAGCTTGGACGCTGGAACATCGTTAGGGGTTATCAAGACTCTTTGTCCTCTTGGCGTTTCTTCCAGTAAAATCATGAAGCCTCATATAAAGGCTTTCACTTTTTGTCAGATTTGTAAAGCATGAAGGTGTGGCCTCTAACTTCAACCAATGATGCTGCTGTTTGTTCGGCAATCTTCATGGCAATCTGCTTTGCTTCTTCATGGGCAAGGGCGGTTTTCAAGATCCTAACCTTAACCATTTCTTGTCTCTTCAACTGTTTCTCGATTTCCTCCAATACGTCCTTTGAGGCGCCGCTCTTGCCAACGCACACCGCGGACTTTCCTTGGGCAAGCGTGCTTTTAACGTACCGTTTCTTTGCAACAGTCACTTTGCTCATTGCTCTCTTCTTCCTTCTCTTTTTGAAAGGGGGATTCGCGTCTGTCTCCCACAGTTGAGACAGGTAATCACGACGTGCGGTTCTCTCAGCTGCTTTACTCGCACGCGACAGTTGACACCGGGCAAGATGAAGCTTTTGCAGTGCCTGCAGATTTGACGTCTGTACTGTGTTGGTAGACGAATCTTTGCCGCCATAGCTATTCTTCTAGCTATATTCACGTATCGTTGGGCCAGCACTGGGTCTTGATCCACAGTTTCTTCTGCCAAGCCGAAAAGCGTTTGAACACGTTGCCTCGCTATGCTTCTGGTGTTGTCGTTCACCCTGCCACCCTTCTCTGCCAAGTCTCTGCTTAATACATCTGACGTAGTTGCTCTTCCAATGTAAACGTTTCTCAGACTCGTCTTGTTTCTGGCCCTGCGTTTCCCCTTTCTTTGGGAGCGCGCGCCGGTTCTGTGTCTTCCGTTTGTAGATAGGTTAGGAGAGTTCCAGTAGCGCTCTCTCTCGTCTACCTCCTAGCAAGACGAAGACGGATGCAACGTGGGAAGCTTGGCTTCTGACTGCAAAATGTTTGGTGTCTGAGTGTGCGGCTTTGCTTCAGGAAAACTCTGTGACCTCTGAAGGCTTCGGCGCTGACCCCCCCCTCCTTTTTCGTAACATCACATAACATTGTTTTGTCACGAGCCTCGAAGGGATAGGCGCGCGGGGGAAAGAGCTCAAAGAAAAAGGAAGCTTATCTCGACAGGAAAAGATTTGAATAGGCTCAGGTTTCTCTTAAAACTGGTGTTTGGAATTGGGTGAACTCAAGACAATAGTTGCGAAGATCGAATCTGACATGCTGAGTGTTCCTGAAGAGGTTAGGGAGATACTCGGCCACGACACCAGGCTCATCGTTGGCACGGCCGCAGTCCTCGCGTTTTCAGCTGGCACTTCTTACGCAGATATCCTTAGGAGTGTCGAATTAATACAGGATGACCTAAAACTTCGTATGGCCAAGGAAAAATCAGGAACATCAAAACCAAGACGTTCCAAGTAGAGAGTAACAATCGCTGAGAACCGTGTTTTCTTGAAATGTGCAAATGGAATAATCTAGGAGGTCCTAGACTCTTAACAAGCGTATTGAACTCTATTGTTGTCCGCGAAGAACCATGTTCCATGGGATTGTGGGCGTTTTGATTATTGGTTTGGCGCTTCTCGAGATTTAATGTTTATATGTTCTAATGTCTAAGATTCTTTCATGCAGCGTAGGCGTAGGAAGTCTCATAACCTCAGGAATGCAGTAATCGTCATAATCCTATTGATCTTTATCATCAGCGTAGTCGTAGTGGCCTACCAGATGGGTGCGCGCGCGGGGCCTCCGATATATTCCGATGTCTCAACCACTTCAACGAAGGCGGCTTCCGCGTGTGCTTTCAGTGTTCTGTGGGCGGGTAACACGAACGTGAGCGGCTACATTTTTGGAACGAACAACACGGGCGCATTCGTTAATGACACTTGGACGCCGTTCATCGATTTCGCGAATCAGACTTCCGCTTATTCCAGGGTGACGGAGACCTTGGACAACACAATTGGCGATGTTGTTAGCTGGGGCTTCTGGTGTAATGATACGAGTAACCGCTGGAGCGAGATTCCATTGCAGACCCTTTATGTCGTCACAGACAAGGTTCTCATCGAGACAAACATGGGAAACATAACGATTCTGTTGTTTGACGACATGCCCATCACAACGGGAAACTTCAAGAATCTGGTAAGAACAGGAGTGTATGACGGAACAAACTTCACCCGAGTTGCTCCGGGTTTTGTGATTCAAGGCGGGGACGCTACGCCTAAGGCAGTGCAGAATATTACTGATGAACTTCCTAACAAGCACAGCAACCTGCGGGGCTACGTGGCCATGGCGAAGACAAACGAGACCAACTCTGCTACGAGCCAGTTTTTCATTAACTTGAACGATTCAAACGCTGCCTTCTTGGACAGCAATTACTCGGTGTTCGGCAAAGTAATAGCAGGCATGGACGTCGTGGACGCGATCAGCCAGGTGCCATTCACTCCGGTTCTATCCGCGACTGATGGCACACCGATACAGCCAGTGACGATGATAAAGGTAATGTTCATAAGCTGACTGGGTCGAGCAGCCTATCACATGTTCCAGCATACACACGGGATTCTTATGAAGTGGAGAATAACCTAGCGGACAGCAATATCCATGTGTTGCTTGCTGAAGCAGATGGCGAGATAATGGCCTATGTCCAAGGCGAAGTTACGAGCAGAAGTGACTACATGCCAAGGAATGTTGGTCATGTCCCGCTTATTTACGGCGTGAAACAGTTCAAAAGAAAAGGTGTTGGAAGACTTCTGGTGAAGGAACTCTGCAGATTCTTTAGCTCAAACAACGCTGAACACTTGACTGTAAGATACATTATCGGCAATAAGGAAACTGAGAGTTTCTGGAGAAAGCTTGGGTTTGAGTCAATAATAACGACGAGTGCCACTTATCTAAAGAAATTGGATTTCAACCTGAAAGCCATGGCCATCTAGACAGATGAGTTACAAGTAACAAGAACAGTTTTCTTGCGCGCGCGTAAATTAGTGCGGGGGGTGGGATTCGAACCCCCAAATAAGTGGCGATATCGCCAATTAAGCGTTTCTTCGCAGCTTCTCTCCCTTTTTTCCAAAAAATCGAATCTGGGCTCTGGCTAGGTGCTGTTTTTGGCTGAGTCTAGTGCAAGTAAAAATTTTCGCTCTCGGATGTCAAAAGTCAAATTTGACTTCAGTACTGTTCGGACCCGCGTTATTCCGATCCTGAAGCGGGTTGAGGTTGAGGACTACCCAGCTAAGATTGGGCGCATGTATGGTTGGAGCCGTCAACATGTATGCTACTACTTGAGGAAGCTTGAAAAGTGTGGTTTGGTGAAGCGGAAGGTTCGCAGTCGTGCCGTTTTCTATGAGTTGACGGGTCGAGGTAAAACTTTTCTCGCATCATGTGAGGACGTCGTCTTCGGTAGCGGTGTGTACCGGCTAGATAGGTGCCAGGTGCGGTTTGTGATTGTGAGTGAGGGTTGTTTGCCCGTGGATTTTAGGCGTGTGGAGATGGTGAATTGGACGGCTTTGTTGGGGTTGGAGCAGGGTGTTAGGGTTAGGCATACGAGTCGGAGTTGGATTGTGCACGTGGAGACCTTGTATGGGAAGCATCCGGGAGAGTTGTTTGTCTCGGCGAAGAACCTTGCTGACCGTGTGGCCAAGAGTTTGATGATGAAGTACGGTTGCAAGTTGAGTGACGGTGAAGTTTGCAGGGGGTATGAGCTAAAGGTTGATGATCCAGTGGCCAGGCTGCTTGCAAGGTACTTCTGCATTAGCACGCCGGAGAGAAAGATAGATCATAGTCCAGGCGTCGGGGAAGGTGAGCTGGAGCATTTCAGTAGAGACGCTGCGGTTGAGTATTTGCTTATGCCGGAGCGTGTGAAGAAGCTCGAGGGTCAAGTGCAAGCGTTGCATGTGGATCTGGAAGAGCGGCTAACCGGGACTCTCCGAAAACTGTTGAATATTGAAGGCGCTGCGGGGCCGAGTTCTGATCAGGGCAATCTGGATAGATATGTGAGTTAGGGGTGTTTCGGGAAGTGGTATTGTGTTCAAAGTCTGTTTTGGAGCTGGCGTTTAGGCATGGTAAAAGTCCATGCTTTTTGGGTTGTGCGTTTCTTGTCCTTGTCAATGTAGGTTGGCCATGCTCAGGTTTCACTTTCCTCAACATTGTCACTATACTATGGTGAGCTTTTCGGTATGGAAGTGAACGCTGAGCCTGTTCCAACACCGAGAAAAAAGCGTTTGCAAGAGATGAAAATTGGCCGAGTCAAGTACACTTTGCAGTTGGTTAAAGGGATTCAGCGTGACATCGAAGAGATTAAGATGATGCAACGCACCATTCTTGCGGGTCTCAAAGGCCTCTTTCATTTTGAAAAGCCCATGATTCAGAAGATTGCTTGTGTCGACGAGGTTGACATGGAGTTGTTGGAACTGCTCTTTGAGGCGGGCAACGCCGGGCTGTTGCCAAAGGACCTTGCAACCCGTTTGGGTCGGTTCAGAGTTAGGCGACACCAAGTCAGCCGGAGAATTCTCAGAATGAACAAGCGCCTCGAGCGGGAACTTGGTGAACGAGTTGCAGAAAAAAGGGGATGGCACTGGGCTCTAACTGGTTTCGCATTCGAGGTCTGGGGAGACGAGGAAACACAAGAAGGCAACGCATTGTAGGAAACATCGGTCCATTTGTGCACACACTGTTAATGCGATTAGCGCGCGCGATAGACTTTATATTCACATGTTTTTACAGAGTAGATTGGTGGGAAGAGAAATGCTGGTAAGGTTGGTTGCTGTCGTGTTGCTGGTTCTTCTGTCAGCCAGTGCGTTTCAACTGGCTTATAACGTGCAACTGGTGTGGGCCGATAATCCCAGTTCTTGGCCAATGTTTGGCCACGATCCTTTGCACTCAGGGTATTCAAGTTCAACAGGACCGGCTACAAACCAAACTCTTTGGAGCTATAAGACTGGCGGCTGGGTTGAATGTGGTCCTACCGTCGCTAATGGCACTGTCTATGTGGGCTCTGATGACGGCAAGGTTTATGCACTGAACGCTTTGACGGGCGCGCTGGTGTGGGAATATCAAACTGTTTTCTTCGTGTATTCTTCTCCTGCTGTTGTAAACGGCATAGTATACGTGGGCTCAGGCGGCAACGTTTACGCCCTGAACGCCACGACGGGCGCCTTGATGTGGCTCTACCAAACTGGCAGCTCTGTGCGATCTTCTCCTGATATTGCGAACGGGATAGTCTATGTTGGCTCTGGTGACGAGTCTAGTTCTCCTGCCGTTGCCAATGGGACGGTCTATTTTGGCACGGAGAACGACAATGTTTACGCCTTGAACGCTACGACGGGCGTATTAGTCTGGAAATATAATCCTGCCGACGCAAACGGCACAGTCGTTGAACCGCCGTTAAGCATGCTCTTCACCGTTTATGCATTGAACGCTTTTACTGGCGCGCCCGTGTGGAATTACACGACCGGCAACTATGTGGATTCTCCTGCAGTTGCCAACGGCATCGTCTACGCAGGCTCATGGGACCACAACGTTTACGCGTTGAATGCTGTGACAGGCGTGCTCGTGTGGAAATACCCGACCAGCTCCTCTGTGACTTCTTCTCCAGCGGTTGCTAATCTTGTCGTCTACATTGGTTCAGGTAGCAACGTTTATGCCTTGAACGCGACAACAGGCGCACTGATGTGGGGCATCGCGACCAGTTCCATTCAGGTTTATTCTCCAGCTGTTGCTGGTGGTGTTGTCTACGTGGGCTCATGGGAGGGCCATGTTTACGCTTTGAATGCTACAACGGGCGCATCAGTGTGGAAATACGAGACTGGCGGTGGCGGCGGCGAGGTGGGTTCTTCTCCAGCTGTTGCTAACGGCGTCGCCTACGCGGGCTCAACGGACGACAAGGTCTATGCCTTTGGCCCGCGGTCTCAAGGGACCGACTATACTGTGCCATTCGTCGTTGCAGCAGTCATCATCGTTGCCGCGATTGCTTCGTTCGTTGTCGCTGTAGTGAGACGTGAAAGAAAAAGACCGCCACTAGACAGCGCGCTGTCTCGCCCCGAAAATGGTCCGAAAGAGTAGCGCGCTGCCTTGTCCCGAAATTGGTGTAAAATGGTGATAATTCCTGTTTTCGGGTTTAGGGACAGTTTTGAGGCGCATATGTGTTTTTAGCCCTCCTCTGTGCCTCGACGTCCCAGACGGACTAGACGTAGCTTCAACAGCTTATGGGAAAACTCCACTTCCATCCCGCTTTGATGGAACCCCGTGATTTGCCATCTTTCAACGTGGCCAAAAATAGCCGCCAAACAAGCTCAAATGACGCTCCAATTGACAAAAGAAGAATTATGACCATTTTTAACCATTTTAGGGACAAGCCAGCGCGCTAGTCTCATCTGTTCTAAAGCTTAGACTTAATTAATGGAACTGTACGTGTTTATTAGGGGAAAGATTGTGTCGAAGTCTGTCAGGTCCCTTAGGATACGTAGACTTTTTATTATTTCTTTGACGTTGGTTTCGATTATTTTAGTTAGTTATGTTGCCCATGTGTATTTTTCGGGGAGTGTGGAAAATCCTGTTTACGCTGCTTCTGATGAAGAAGCAGGATCTGTCGACAAGGCACTGGTCTCTGCGAATACAATGTTTGCGTTTAACTTGTTCAGAGAACTCGTATCAGAGGATTCTGGCAATGTTTTCATTTCTCCTCTGAGCGTTTCGATGGCCTTGGCGATGGCTTACAATGGGGCAGAGGGCACAACGAAGGATGCTATGTCTAACACTCTCAATTTTGGGGGTATGAGTATTGATAAGGTGAACCAGGAGTTCTCTATGTTAATACAAAGCTTGGGGAATGTTGATCAATCAGTTAAACTGCTGATTGGAAACTCTGTCTGGATAAGACAAGAATTCGGACCTAATGTTAACGCAAGTTTCGTTCAGAGAGTGCAAAGTTCGTATGATGGTGAAGTGTTCACACGGGATTTCAGCAGTTCTCAAACT
>Ga0187870_1001060_pt1 | contig 26826 bp, 22 predicted proteins | sample June2016WEW_13_1_3_FD_132974 | JGI IMG/M metagenome (GOLD analysis project Ga0187870, IMG submission 132974) | Peatland microbial communities from SPRUCE experiment site at the Marcell Experimental Forest, Minnesota, USA - June2016WEW_13_150 | ecosystem: Environmental > Terrestrial > Soil >... | reverse complement strand
TTTGGAGGGGCCTGATTCTTCGGCGCGGAGCGCCGCATTTAACGCGGCGGGGGAAGGCCCACGTTGCTCTTCCCACTCAGGAATTGACGCTTCGCTCTTGGTTGCGGCTCCGCCGCGTTAAGGCACTGGACGGGATACACTGGGAGTTCCAAACAAACCACACTATGCCTTTCACTCGAACGCTGGTAACGAAAAAGGCAGGCATCGACGTTGGCTGTGATTGCTATATGGTAGGGGTTCCACTCTCTATTCGTCTGGCAGACACCCCACAGATCGATCCATCACCACCCCTGCTCCGCAAACGAGCTAGTTGGAAGTAGCCACATGCCGGTACGAAAAAGAACCAGTTGGAAATCCCCAGGCGGTTTCTTCGCTTATGGGGTCAACTGCCTTGCGCCTTCCCAGCATCCTGGTACCTGCCCTCCGCCAGCTCGAACCCTGCGGGCAGGCAGGTCTTTGGCGGAAGAATCAAACCCGACCAATGGAACTTTCTCCGCCCCGGATGTTTTCGGTTTCTACTGCCCTGGCGCCATCCCCGGCGCCCCGGCTCACCCTGGCGGATTGTTGCGGGCAATTGCGTCGCTGATCCTGGCAAGCTCTTTCTCGATACGTGCCTTTTCCTCGATCAACTCCGGGAGAACGTCCTTTATGATCCGCTCCGCATATTCGAGCCGTTCCAGCGCCGTCATGTCCTCCAAAGCCTCTTGAGGAGCAGCACGTGGAAGAATATCTTCCTTCGTCGCCGGTGCCGTCGCTTCCTCAATTGATCCTCCCGTTTGAACCGCTTCCGAGATTGACGGAGCCGCCGGGGCATCTGCCCCGGAACTTCCAATTTCAATTGTCACCGTTCCGCCTTGGACCGTTCGTGATATTGATGTTCCTTGTTCTCGCGTCGCTTCTTTCTTTGGTGCCATATCGCTGTGCCTTTCGTTTTTTGGATTGCTGAACTGCCGACTTTGAACCGATACCAGTGCCGATACCAGTGCAAGTCCAATATTGTCAATACCTTTTTGCAACTATTATCGCGGCATGAAAAACATTGCGCTCCCGGAAGGCGAATTAACCGATCACTTCCCTTCCTTCTGAGCGAGACCCTCTTGCCGGGGAGTTTTGCCCTTATCGCTTGCCAGCCTCCAAACCCTCGAATGCCACGGCCCCCAATCGAATTTCAAATGCTCCTCACATGCGATCATTCGCCACAAACTGCAACGTCAAAGCCCAGCCTCAAAAACCCCGGAAGCCCGAATTTCTGCCTGTTCGGAACAAGATTTCCGATACAGTTTTCCTCCGCCGGGTTTTGGAAACCGGCCCGGCGCCTTCTTGAACCGGCCTCAGCCCGCTGCCGCTGGGGGCGTGCTTTTTCATTTCCTGCTTCCCCGAACCGCCCTATCTTTGCGCCCATCAGCACGTGGGCGGGCTGGGCGGATTGGCTCTGCGCGCGGGCCAACCCTCCGCCGATCCGCCCGCGCCGCCCAGCGGCAAGCAGCTATGAAATGCTTCGTTACCGGAGCCTCGGGTTTTGTGGGCGCCAACCTGGTCCACGAACTGGTCGCCCGCGGCCATCGCGTCAAGGCCCTGCTCCGGCCCGGCAGCGATTGCCGCGGCCTGCGCGGCGCCGAATTCGAGCCGGTCGAAGGCGACTTGGCCGACCCGGCCCGGCTGCGGGCGGCCATGCGCGGTTGCGAGTGGTGTTTCCACGTGGCCGCCAGCTATCATCTGTGGCTGCGCGATTACCGGCCCATGTACGCCGCCAACGTCGCCGGCACCCGCAACGTCATCGAAGCCGCCGCCGGCGCCGGCTGCGCCCCCATCGTCTATACCAGCACCGTCGGCTGCGTCGGTTTGCCCAAGCCCGGCCGCGCGGAGGTCATTCCCTCCAATGAGGCGACGCCGGTCTCGGCGGCGCAGATGCGCAACCACTACAAGCTCTCGAAATGGCAGGGCGAACAGGCCGCCCTCGCGCTGGCCCGGCAGGGCTTGCCCGTCATCATCGTCAACCCCAGCACGCCGGTTGGCCCGCGCGACGGGAAGCCCACCCCCACCGGGAAAGTGATTGTGGATTTCCTCAACCGTCAGATGCCGGCTTACCTGGAAACCGGCCTGAACTTTGTGCATGTGCGCGATGTCGCGGCCGGCCATATCCTGGCCGCCGAGAAAGGGCGCCTCGGCGAACGCTACATCCTGGGCCATGCCCAAGGCAATTGGACGATGAGAGAGGCCTTCGCGGTCTTGGAAGAGATTAGTGGCGTGCCCGCGCCCAAATACCGCATCCCTTATTTCGTCGCCCTGGTGGCGGCGCACGTGAGCGAGACCATTTCAGGCCTCACGGGCAGACCGCCCAGAGCGCCCCTGGCGGGCGTGCGCATGGCCAGATACAAGATGTTCTTCGACCCGGCCAAAGCCATCCTCGAACTCGGCCTGCCGCAGACCTCGCCCAAACAAGCCCTGGCCGAGGCGGTCGAGTGGTTTCGCCAGCACGGCTATGTGAAATAATGGGGCAGGCCTCTCGCCTGCCATCAGGGCGTCTTGCGCGAAGTAGTGGGGCAGGCGTCCCGCCTGCCATGAGGGCGTCTCGCCCTCGAAACCGAGGCGGGCGAGAGGCCTGCCGGCCAGTTCTTGAAGGGGGCGCTCAAACTGGGCGGGCGGCCTCCCGGAGGTTTTCCAGCCGGCAGCCAAGTTGCTTGCTCTTGAGCCAGAGTTGCTCGTAGAAATGCTCATCGGGATTTGGAAAGTCCTTGCCTTCCGGCTGCGCTCGTGAAAGATTCCTGCACTTTATGGCACACGTGAAGCTGCACATTCCGGGACCGGTTGAGGTGAGTGAAAAGACATTTCGGGCGTTTTGCTCGCCGATGATAGGGCATCGCGGCCAGGGGTTCAAAGACCTCTACGCCAAGATTCAGCCGCAACTTCAGCAACTGCTTTACACCCGGCAACTGGTCTATATCAGCACCTCTTCGGCCTGGGGGGTGATGGAAGGGGCCATTCGCAACCTGGTGGGCAAGAAGGTGCTCAATTGCATGTGCGGCGCCTTCTCGGACAAATGGTATGACGTGTCGAAACGCTGCGGCAAAGCGGCCGAGGCGCTGCAGGTCCCCTGGGGGTCGCCCATCCGGGCCGCGGCCATCGAGCAGAAGCTGGCCACGGGCCAATTCGACGCGCTGACGGTCATTCACAACGAGACTTCCACGGGCGTGATGAGCCCCGTCGCCGAAATCGCCGCCCTCAAACCAAAATACCCGGAGGTGATGTTCATCGTGGATTCGGTGAGTTCGATGACGGCGGTGCCGCTCAAGTTCGACGAGTTGGGCATTGATGTGCTGCTGGCTGGCACGCAAAAGGCGTTCGCCCTGCCGCCGGGCACGGCCGTTTTCGTTTGCTCGCCCGCCGCCCTGAGCAAAGCCGCCACGAGCAAAGACCGGGGCTATTACTTTGACTTTGTCGAGTTCCAGAAGAACGCCGAGCAGAGCATGACCCCGAGCACGCCGAGCATCGGCCACGTCTATGCCCTGGCGTCCAAGCTCGAGGACATCTTTGGGGAGGGCCTGGAAGCCCGCTATGCGCGGCATCGCCGGACCAACCAGATGAGCCGCGATTGGGCGGCCAAACACGGCTTCACGCTGTTCCCGGAACCGGGCTTCGAATCCTTGACGCTCACCTGCATCAACAACGGCGCCAGGGCCGGCGACCGCGTGGTGGACGTGCCGAAACTCCAAAAGCTGGTGAGGGAGCAGGGCTTCCTTATCGATGGCGGCTACGGGAAGATCAAGGGGACCACCTTCCGCATCTCGAACATGGGGGACGAGACCGAGGCGACGATGGGGCAGCTCTTCACGGCGATGGATGGTGCGATGAAGCAGTTGTGAGGGGACGCGGGGCGGGCGGCGGGGGCGTCGAGGGCTGGGGCGCCCCAGCGCGGCTCGTCTTTACGTTTTACCCTTTACACCTCACGCGTCGAGCCTACTTCCTGCCCCCGTACCAATCCCTCAGGCGCACCTCGATACCGGCGTCGGCGCCGACCAGGCGCTTGAATTGCTCGAGGTCGGAGCCGCGATAGTGGCAGGGATAAACGATCTTGGGCTTGAAGGCGCGGACGGCGCGGGCGGCCTGCTCGACGCTCATGGTGTAGGGGAGGTTCATGCAGAGAAAGGCCACATCGATAGCTTTCAAGGCGAGCATTTCGGGGATGTCCTCCGTATCGCCGCTGAGATAGACCCGCTTGCCGCCCAGGGTGAGGAGATAGCCGTTGCCGCGGCCCTTGGGATGGTATTGGAGGCGGTCGGGCGTCAAATTGTAGGCTGGAACAGCTTCGATGCGGATGCCGAAGAGTTCCTGGGTCTGGGAGTTGGCCAGGACGGTCGTGCGCGCGCGCAGGTCGGCCGGCAATTGGTCGGCGACCGCCGGGGGCGCCACCAGGCAGGTGCCCGGGCGCGCAATCGCGGTGAGGGTTGGCTGGTTGAAGTGATCTGCGTGAATGTCCGTAATCAGAATCAGGTCCGGGGCGGGCAAGCCCTCAAAGGCCTTGGCGCCGCCAACCGGGTCGTTGTAAATGGTCTTGCCGTTCCATTGCAGGACCAGAGTGGCATGATTGATCGGGTGAATCTTCAACTCGCCGTCCTGGGTGGGAACAACGTCGGGGGCGGCAGGTCTGCCCTGGGCGGCCATTGCCGGGACCACCAGGCACGGAGCCAGGCTAAGCAAGAGAGACTTCGCGTGGCGGAACAGGAACTGTGCGTTGAATGAGGGTCTTCTTGTTTTCATAGAGCAAAAGGAGGCGGAGTTAAAGTGCGGGTTAGTTTTGTTGTTGGTTTGATGGAGATTGGCGGGGCGGGGGTTTGAGAGGGGTGGGGGAAGGAGTGGTCGGGCTGAGGAGGAGGTTGCGCGCGGCCTGGAAGAGCTTGAGGGCTTTGGGGTTGGCGCGGAAGGCCGAGGCCAGGGCGTGGAGGCCGGCCTCTTGCCTTGAGGCGAGCAATTGGTCGAGTTTTTTTCGCTCGAGTTCGAGTTTCTGGCGGGCCAAGTCGAGGTGCTGTGAGGTAAGCCAGAGCTTGGCGTCCTGGCGCTGAAAGGCGATGGCGGTAAAGAAGCGATGGCCGGCGGCGCGGAGCTGGTCCGGGGTGCAATGCGGGCTGCCAGAGAGGGAATGTTGGAGTGACCATTGGAGGGTTTGGTCGTTGAAGAGCAACTGTTGGCGGAGGCGATGGCCGGAGAGCCAACGGGACAAGGCGGGCATGGAGAGGGTGAGGGGTGGGAGGGCGCCGCCCCGGAGCGGGCTGCCGGTTTTGAGCCATTGGAGGGTTTCAAGGAGGGTATGCTGGGCGGCGTATTGGGCGACTGCGGCTTGCTGAGCGGGGGAGAGCCGATTCAAGGTGATGTCAGATCGAGGTTTTCTGGCCATGAGTCAATGGGGTAACTGGCGGTTAAGTGGAAATAAGTGGAAATATGTGAAAAAGCGGCTGCCGCGCGCGTTGGAACGGGCAGGAAGTGGTTCCTGGCCGAGCGCGAACCGAAAGGGCACTGACAGTACGGCATTCACCGGGTGATAGTTTTGGCACATTTTGGGTGGGAAGCCAAATGCTCCATTGGCTGTATTGGCTGTATTGGCTGATTTTTCCGAATTTTGACAGGATTGACAGGATTAACAGGACTAAAGGGATTTTTTTGCGAGGGAGCGTTTCGATAGAAAGGGCCACCGCCCGGTGCGCCACGACCAGGCAAGATAGAGCAGGACACCCGCCGCGAGGGTGGCGAGGCCCCAGAGGAGCGTGTTGCGGTCCGTGGTGGCGAGCAGGAAAATCCAGCCCGCCAGGGCGAGCAGGGCCGGGAGCGGATAGAGCCAGATGCGGAAAGGGCGTTCGAGGTGGGGCGAAGTGCGGCGCAGCCAGATGAGGGCGCCAACCTGGCCGATGAACTGCACCAGGATGCGCATGGTCAACAGGGCGTTGATGACCGTCAGGAGCGGGAGGAGGCTGCAGACAATGGCCAGACCGCCGATCAAGAGCAATGAAACGTGGGGGAAATCCTTCCGGGGATGCACGCGTCCAAAGAGGCTGAAGAAGTTGCCATCGCGCGCCGCCGCAAACGGAATCCGCGAATAACCCAGGACCAACCCGAAGACGCTGGCAAAGGCGGTCCAGAGCACCATGACGGTGAAGACCTTGGCCACCCCGGGGCCGTAAAGCCTCTCGATAAACCACGAGACCACCGGCGGCGGCGGGTCGGCCAGGGGCGTGCCTGGGGGAGGGACAAATTCCCGCCAGGGGATGAGGCCGATGATGGCCAGGTTCATGAGCAGGTAAATGACGGCGACTGCCAGGAGGCTGATGAGGATGGAACGCGGAATGATGCGGCCGGGGTCTTTCACCTCGTCGCCGATGTAGCAGATGTCATAGTAGCCGAGATAATCATACATGGCCACGCGGGCGGCCGTGCCCAGGCCCAGGAAGAAGCCCAGGGAGAGGCTGAAGGCCTGGGGCGGGAAATCGAAGGCGAGCTTCGGGTTGAAATGGAACGGGCCGCTCGCGACCACCAGGCCGACGGTGAGCAGGGACCCAACCCACAACCCGACCGTGAGCCGGCCCACCGCGGCGCTCCGGCGGTAGAGCAGCGCCACAATCAACAGGCCCAAGCCCGCGATGAGCAGCCGCCCCTGGCTTTGGGTCATCGCCGGCCAGAGGTAGCGGGCGTACTGGGCAAAGCCGATGTAGCCCGAGGCGATCTCGAGCGGGCCGCTGAGCAGGAACTGCCAGACGAACAGAAAGGCCATCGCCCGCCCCAGCCCCTGAGGACCGAAGCCGTCGCGGAGGTAAACATAAGAGCCGCCAGAGCCGGGCATCGCGGCGCCCAATTCGCTCCAGACCAAGCCGTCGGCGCTGGCGATGGCCAAGCCGGCGAGCCAGCCCAGGAGCGCCTGGGGCCCGCCCATGGCGGCCATCAACGGGGCAATGGTGATGAACGGGCCGATGCCGATCATCGTGGACATGTTCAAAGCCGTGGCCTGAAGCAGGCCGAACCGCCGGTGCAACCCACCTTCAGCCGCACGCGTCGGGGTCTGTGCCTGGGAGTCGGATTTCACATTTCCAATTTCCAATTCCCAATTTCCCCCCCAGCCGGCCAGTTTCCACCAGGCGCCCGTTGTCCAAGGGGGATCGGGGATTGGCAATTGGGAATTGGGAATCGCATTCCGTTCTGGGAAAGCAATTGGCAATTGTGTTTGCTGTCCTACTTCAGGGATTGCTTGTCCGGGGTGTTTGCGTTTTTCCTGGCGACGTGGTTCAGGCCGCGGACGATTTGGGAGGCCTCTTCACGGCTGGCATCGGGGGTGAAGACCAGCACGCCATCGGAGACGCGGGCGGAGATGACGGGGGCGCCGAGCCAGCGGGCTTGGTTGGACTTGGGGTCGAGCGGGCTGTGGAACTGGCTGAAGATGGCATAGCGCTTGCCGCGGTTGGCGACAGTATATTGTTCGAAGAGCCAGGAGCCCCGCCGGTCAAGGCGGATGCGCATGGCAAAGCCGCCCACGGCCTCAATGACCCTCGCCTCGGATACGTTGGCTTCAGTCAGGAAAGGCTCGGTCTCGACGTTGACCATAAACGGTTTGTCGCGGTAGATCGGCACCGGTCGATTGCGGCCGGTGCCGTCCGGGTTGACTTCGAGGAAGAGGCGGAGAGTGCTCAGCGCCTTATTGGACTTGCTTTCGGCACTCCGGCAGGCGCAGATCAGTGTCAACGGCAAGGCCAAGAGCCAATAGACATTGAATCGATTCCAGGAAATCATCATAGTGCGCTAAACAATCGCAAAAGATCGGCCAAGTAAAGACGGATATGAGCAGGCAATACAACAAAGTTGAGAAGCGAAAGCGGCGGCAGCGCCAGATCAAACGCAAGAAACAGGCCGGCAAGGTCAAAGTGAAGGGCAAAGCGCCAGCCCAAGCCCCAGCCCCAGGCTCAGGACCAGAGCTGGCCCAGCCTGCGGTCCCAGCGCCGGCTCCACCCTCAGCCTCAACTCCAGCCCCAGAGCTGGCCCAGCCTGCGGCCCCAGCGCCGGCCTTGGCCCCGGAGCCGGTGGCGGCTCCAGCGCCGGTCCAGCCTGAGGCCGTAGCGCCAGCCTTGGCCCCGGAGCCGGTGGCGGCTCCAGCGCCGGTCCAGCCTGAGGCCGTAGCGCCAGCCTTGGCCCCGGAGCCGGTGGCGGCTCCAGCGCCGGTCCAGCCTGAGGCCGTAGCGCCAGGCTTGGCCCCGGAGCCGGCGGCAGCTCCAGCGCTGGCCGAGCCTGCGGCCCCAGCGCCAGGCTTGGCCCCGGAGCCGGCGGCAGCTCCAGCGCCGGCCGAGCCTGCGGCCGCAACACCAGCCTTGGCCCCGGAGCCGGCGGCAGCTCCAGCGCCGGCCGAGCCTGCGGCCGCAGCGCCAGCCTTGGCCCCGGAGCCGGCGGCAGCTCCAGCGCCGGGTCCGGCCCCGGCTTCGGCCCCGGCGCCAGCGGGCACGGACTGACACGGACGAACACGGACGGACACGGAAGGCAGGATGGCTGGGCCGGGGCGTGGCCCCAGCAGGAGCCGCGACTAATTCAATAAGGCAGGGGGAAGCGGGCGGTAAGTTCGCGCACGCGCTGGCGGACTTTGGCGATGGTCTCGAGGTTATTGAGGTCGAGCAAGACCTCGGAAATCATGTCGGCAATGGCGGCCATTTCGGGTTCTTTCATGCCGCGGGTGGTGACGGCCGGGGTGCCCAGGCGGATGCCGCTGGCCTGGAAAGGGGAGCGGGTTTCAAAGGGGATGGTGTTTTTATTGACGGTGATGGCGGCTTGATCGAGGGCGGTCTGGCATTCCTTGCCGGTGAGGCCGCGGGCGCCGACATCGACAAGCAAGAGGTGATTATCGGTGCCGCCGCTGACGAGGCGGAAGCCGTTGCGGCGGAGGCCCTCGGCCAAGGCGCGGGCATTGCGCAGGATTTGCTCCTGGTAGGTTTTGAAGGAGGGCAGGAGGGCCTCCTGGAAGCAGACGGCCTTGGCGGCGATGACGTGCATCAAGGGGCCGCCCTGGATGCCGGGGAAGGTCTGGGCATCGATTTCCTTGGCGAACTTTTCCTTGCAGAGGACCAGGCCGCCGCGCGGGCCGCGCAGGGTCTTGTGGGTGGTGGAGGTGACGAAATCGGCGTGGGGGAAGGGGCTGGGGTGGAGGCCGGTGACGACCAGGCCGGCGACGTGGGCGATGTCGGCGAGGAGGAAGGCGCCGACCTCGCGGGCGATGTGGCCCAGGCGCTCGAAATCAATGAGGCGCGGGTAGGCGCTGGCGCCGACGGTGATCATCTTGGGCAGGTGGGCGCGGGCCAACTGGGCGAGTTGCTCGCAGTCCATGCGCTCGTCTTCCTTGCGGACGCCGTAGTGGACGATCTGGAAGAACTTGCCGGAGAAGTTGGCCTTGTGGCCGTGGGTAAGATGGCCGCCGTGGGAGAGGTCCATGGTGAGCATTTTGTCGCCGGGCTTGAGCATGGCGAAATAGACGGCCATGTTGGCGCCGCTGCCCGAATGGGGCTGGACATTGGCGTGTTCGGCGCCAAAGAGCTTCCTGGCGCGGTCGATGGCGAGTTGCTCGACGAGATCGACGTATTCGCAGCCGCCGTACCAGCGTTTCCTGGGGTAGCCCTCGGCGTATTTATTGGTGAGGACAGAGCCTTGGGCTTCCATGACGGCGGGGCTGGCGAAGTTCTCGCTGGCAATCAGTTCGATGTTTTCCTGCTGGCGCCGGCGCTCGTGTTCGATGGCCTGTGCCACCTCAGGGTCAACGGCGCGGAGGCGCAGGTCGGTGGGGATGATTTGGATTTCCATTTTGCTGACGCGGCGCTCAGGGCGTCCGCCTTCACAGGGGGTATTGAGGAACGTGTCGAGGATTTTGCGGGCGTGGTCGGGCGGGGTGGTCCTGGCGGGCAGGCAGAGGACGTTGGCATGGTTGTGCTGGCGGGCCAGGGCGGCGGTCTCTTCGTCGGCGGCCAGGGCGGCGCGAATGCCCGGGATTTTGTTTGCGGTGATGCTCATGCCGATGCCGGTCAAGGAAACCAGCACCCCAAAGTCGGCCTTGTGCAGGGCCACGGCTTGCGCCACCGCCTGGGCGTAATCCGAGTAATCGGCCGGGTCTGGCGAAGGGACTCCGTAATCGGTCACGCTGAGGCCGCGCTTCTCGAGGTGGAGCTTGAGGATTTCCTTGAGTTCGTAGCCGGCGTGGTCGGACGCAATGGCGACGGTGGCGGTCCTGGCGCCCGGCAGGGCGCCCGGCGTTTCGGCCGGCTCGATGAACCGGAGCAGGGAGGCAATGCCTTGCTCGATTTGGTCACGGCAGTTGAGATAGACGTCGTAGGAGCCGCCGATAGGATCGCTGATATCCTTCTCAAAGAGCTCGAGCGTTTCATCGAACTCGCGGAGCAAGAAGGTCTTCTCCGCCGCCTGGGGGTAGAGCAGGGTGACGGTATCGATATGGCTATGGGTCATGGCGAAGATATAGTCGGCCTCCTGGACGAGATCGGGGCTGAGGCCGCGGCTGCGGAGGCCGGAGATATCGATGCCCAATTCGTGGATTGCCTGCACCGCGTAAGGGCTTGGGGGCTGCCCTTCCAGGGCGCCCAACCCAGCGGAAGTCACCCGGTAATCGCCCCGTCCCCGGGTCGCCTGGCGGAACAGGCCCTCGGCCATGGGACTGCGGCAAACGTTGCCGGTGCACACAAAGAGGATGGTCTTCATCGCTGCATCAGGCGCCTCAAACTTGGGTGCCCGCCGGCTAATCGTCAAGGCGGAAAATCAGGAGCGGGCCTGGCGGACAAGCGCCAGACCCTTGAGCAAATCAAGGGCGCGGGCCAGGACCGGGTCGCGGACGAGGGGCTTTTCCGGCTGGTGGTTCCGCGGGGGCGGGGGCTCGGCGTCTGGGGTCAGACCTTCCCGGCGCTCCCGTACCAGTTGGGCCTCGTTGTAGCGCGGCCGGGGCGGGGAGTTGGTGCCGTTGAACTGGTTGGTCAGGCCCAGCGCGGCGGCCAGATGGTTGGTCGGCGGCATCCCCTTGTATGCATCGGCATAGTAGGCGCGCTCGTCCAGCGGATTAACCTCGACCGCGAGGTCGGGTTTGACGCCACCGGACATAGGCGAACCGTCGCCCAGTTGAATTGGCCCCGTGGCGATGCGCAGGCGGTCGCCGTTCTTTAAGGGATATTCCTGTGCTACCATGGCTTGCCCGGCGGTCTGGCTGCCCAGGATGAGCCCGACAGCGGTTTCACGCACCACGGCCGCCAGGGCCTCGGCGGCCCTGGCGGTGTGCCGATTTACCAGGGCGGCGACGGGCGCGGTGAGGGCATCATTCTTGGGTTTGGATTGGGCCATGCCGGCGCCCCAGTTCAAGAGCGGACGTTCCTTTTTCAGGAACAAGTCCGCGGTGGCGGCCGCGGCGGCATAATCGCTGCCGTCGGCGTAGCGCAGGTCCAGGACCAGGCCTTTGAGTTGGTTGGTGCCGGCCAGTTGTTGGCAGGCGCTGCGCACGGCCTCGGCCAGGCCCGGGCCGACGCGCTCGACGCGCACGTAAGCGAGGGCATCATCGAAAAGACTGGACTTGCTGACCAGCGGTGGGCCGGCCCCGGTTTCCGGGCCGTCGCTGGGGCTGGTCAGGAGCGAGACCTTTGGGGCCAGGGCGGAAACCAGGCCCTGGACGGCGGCGCGGTTCAAGTCGGCCTCGCTTGCGCCCGCCAGGTGCGCGCGAATGGCGTCATACACTTCGCTGAAATCCGGTGTCTGGCCGCCCGCCGCCGCCCGGAGCAGCGCCGGACCCGCCAGCAACACCAGCAGCCCCGTCAAAAATGAATGCATCCCTAATCGCAACATGTCCTGCTAAGTTGCGCGATCAGGCGGCGAAAGTAAAGTGTCGGATTTACAGGCTTTTCTCGAAGTGCACCCATGTCAGTTCGCGCTTTTTTGAGGTTCAACGGTTCTGTTCCACCGCCTGGCGAATGGTTTGCTTGAAGGTCTCAGTGCCCTGGCCAAAGGCGGCGGCAATCGGCAGGACACCGGTTTTGGGGATGCGGCGTTTGAATTTCCTGAGGTTCTCGGCAGCGGCCGGTTCGTCCATTTTGTTGGCCACGACCAGGCGCGGCTTGCGGACCAGGGCGGGGTCGTAAAGCGCCAGTTCGGTGAGCAGGTGCTGGTAATCCTCCCAGGGCGCGCGGCCGTCGGCGCCGGCCATGTCGAGCAGCAGGACCAGGAGAGGGCAGCGCTGGACATGGCGCAGGAAGGCATGGCCGAGGCCCACGTTGCGATGCGCTCCTTCGATCAGGCCCGGCACGTCGCAGACCGTCAGCCGATGAAAATCAGGATACTCCACGATGCCGATCTGCGGGTGCAGGGTCGTGAAGGGATAGGGCGCAATCCTGGGGCGCGCGCGCGAAATGGCCGTCAGCAGGGTGGATTTGCCGGCGTTGGGATAGCCCACGAGGCCGACCTGGGCGATGATGCGCAGTTCGAAGAGGAACTCACCCTCTTGACCCGGCTCGCCCGGTTGGGCGAAGCGGGGCGCCTGGCGGGAGGCCGTGGCGAAGTTGCGATTGCCCAACCCGCCCCGTCCGCCGCCACACAGGACAAACCGTTGCCCGTGCTCCGTGAGGTCGGCCACCAACTCCCCGCTCCGGGCGGCGGGCAGCGCCGGGCGAGTCTGCGGCGGCCCGGCGGCACTGAAATGGGCGAGCGCCGTTTCCGGGTCCAGTTTCCACACGAGCGTGCCGCAAGGGACCTTCAGGGTGAGGTCTTGGCCGGCATGGCCATCCATCCCTTTGCCCAGGCCCATGCGGCCGTCCTGAGCGAGCAGGCGGGGCTGATAGTACTGCGCGATCAGGTTATTCAGGTCGTGGTCCGCCTCCAGGACCACGTCGCCCCCACGCCCGCCGTTGCCGCCGCTGGGGCCGCCTTTGGGCCGGAACTTTTCCCGCTGAAAGGCCACGCAACCTTTGCCGCCGTGGCCGGCACGGGCATAGACTTTGACCTCGTCGATAAACATGGGCACCGGACGGATTGGAGTGATGGAGCGGCTGGGGAATGGAGTGTCGGGGTGCTGGGAAATGCAGGCGGAGGGCCGTCTCAACATCCCAATCCTCCAGCACTCCGGCAGGCCATTCCGCGCTTCACTGCACCACTCGACTTCTTCCGACGAAAACGGCGAGGCCGATGGCCCCGCCGCCGGACAATGGCCTGTCCGGCTAAGTGCCGGCCAGAGCGGGTTGAGCCACGATGTTCACGCGGTGGCGGTCTTTGTCGAAAGCCACCTTGCCGTCCGCCAGGGCGAAGAGCGTCCAGTCGCGGCCGGTGCCGACATTGTGGCCGGCGATGAATTTGGTGCCGCGCTGCCGGACGAGGATGGAGCCGGCGGTGACGAACTGGCCGCCGAAGCGCTTGACGCCCAGGCGCTTGCTGGCGCTGTCGCGGCCGTTACGGACGCTGCCTTGACCTTTCTTGTGTGCCATAAGAGCTGAATTTACTTGCCTTGCCCCGGAGCCAGGGAGGCCACGTGGCCGGCCCTGGAGCGCGGGGGCTAAAGTCATTGAATCTTGATTTCTTTGATTTTGACCACCGTCAGTTCCTGACGGTGCCCGATGGTTTTATGATAGCCTTTGCGGCGTTTCATCTTGAAGGCGATTTTCTTGTCGCCGCGGATGTGCTCGAGGACGTCGGCCAGAACGGTGGCGCTGGCCACCGTGGGCGAACCGACTGAGAGGTGGCCGTCGTTATTGACCAGCAGGACACGGTCAAAAGTCACCGGTTGGCCGGCCTCGACGGCCAGGCGCTCCACTTGCAGGGTATCGCCGGCGGTCACGCGATACTGCTTGCTGCCCGTTTCCATTACTGCGTACATAAAGTTTCCAGCCAAAGGGACAGTAATAGAACCGAAATCCGGCGAGGCTGTCAAGGCCTCATTTTTTGTTTTTTGGTCTTTTTCCGGCTTGCTTTTCCGTCGTTAACCTGAGATGATGCTGTACAGCCAGTTGCCGGTTCAGCGTGAGACCGCGCGAGGGGTCTTTGGTCAGGAGCAGGATGAAGTTGCAAGACTATGAAACGACAGAGCCTGAATCCAAGCTGCAAGGCAGCCGCGTCGAGCGGCCGGGGAGCTTTTACCTTGATCGAGTTGCTGGTGGTGATTGCCATCATTGCGATTCTGGCGGCGATGCTCTTGCCGGCCTTGAGCAAAGCCAGGCTCAAGGCCCAGAGCGCCCAGTGCGTGAGCAACCTGCACCAACTCAGCATCGCCTGGGTCATGTACGCCGGCGACTACCGGGAGGTGCTCGTGCCCAATTGGCTTGGGGATCCGCGGGCCTGGATCAACGGCCTCCTGGGCAGCGTGCATGACCTCCCGGGCGCGACCAATGTGAACGAGATCAAGGCCGGCCTGCTCTTCCCCTACAACCCGAACATAGGCGTGTACCAGTGCCCGACGGCCACAGGCGGGCCGATTCTACCGCCCGCGCCCTCGTACATGAAGACGGTGAGACTGGCGCGCAACTATTCCCTCGAGGGCCGGATGGGCGGCGCCACTGCCACCGATGCCTCAAAATACGGCGTGGGCGACACCACGTGGGTCCTGGGTGCCGATTACCCGCAATACAGGAAAATCACCGACATCATCCGCCCCTGTCCCGCGGAAGCGTTGACCTTCATCGATGAGAGCATCGAAACGCTCGATGACGGCTATTTTGCGGTGAACGGCGGCCCTAATGAACCAGGCAATTGGCAGAATTCACCCACGGTCCGGCACGGGCAGTCCTGTGTCCTGGGTTTCGCCGATGGTCACGCGGAGCGGTGGCGCTGGCGGACCCTGAATCACGACCAGTATCTGGACACGTCGTGGGCGGGCCCGCCGAACACGCACCTCGACTTCCAGCGGCTTCAGTTCGTGGTCTTCCGCACCCCGAACCAACCCTGAGCCAGGGCGGAGCGCGGCGGCCGCGTCCGCGCGGGGCAAGGGAAAGCCAAGGGGCGGGTCCCGATTGCCGCGGAACGCGCCGGCGGATCAGAGCGGGTGGCCCGTGAGCCGCTGGTAAGCTTCCAAATACTTTGCCTGGGTCTTGGCGACCACGTCCGGCGGCAAGGCCGGGGCGGGCGGGGTCTTGTTCCAGTCCAACGTTTCGAGGTAATCGCGCACGAATTGCTTGTCAAAACTGGGCTGGCTTTTGCCCGGCTGATACTGGTCGGCCGGCCAGAACCGGGAGGAATCGGGGGTCAGGAGTTCGTCAATCAGGATGAGTTCGCCCTGGCGGAGGCCGAACTCGAATTTAGTATCGGCGATGATGATGCCGCGTTGGCGGGCAAAGTCCCGGGCGAACTGATAGAGCCTGAGGCTGGCCGCCCGCGCGCGCTCCGCCAGGTCCGCCCCCACCAGGCGCGCCGACCGCTCGAAGGAGATGTTGTCGTCATGCCCGGTCTCGGCCTTGGTCGCGGGGGTGAAGATGGGCTCGGGCAGTTCGGAGGATTCCTTCAAGCCCGGGGGTAGTTTGAGGCCGCAGACGGTTTGGCGGGCGCGGTATTCCTTCCAGCCGGAGCCGGCGAGGTAGCCGCGCACGACGCATTCGATGGCCAGGGGCGCGGCTTTGCTGACGAGCATGCTGCGGCCCGCCAGTTGGGCGGCAAAGGGCCGGAGGTCCTCCGGCAAGGGGGTGTCGCCGCGCCAAACGAGGTGGTTGGGTTGGAAGGCGGCGGTCTGGGCGAACCAGAAGTACGAGATTTGGGTCAGCACTTCGCCCTTGCGCGGAATGCCGTTGGGCATGATGCAGTCGAAGGCCGAAATCCGGTCGGTCGCCACCAAGAGCAGGCGGTCGCCGAGATCGAAGATTTCCCGGACTTTACCGCTTTTGAGCTTCTTGATGCCGGGCAAATCCAATTGCAGCAAGGTCTCGTTTCCCATGGCGCGAATTATGGCGCAACTGCCGCCGGGAGCAAGGCCGAAAAGGCGAGAAAGTTTCCTACTCCACAACCTTGGTGCCGGTGGGCTTGAACCACGATTCGTTGCGGGTCCCATTGGTCTCCTTGGCGAATTCGCTCAACTTGGTGTTGAACTGCTCCAACTTTTCCGCCTGAATCGCAGATTGCTGTTCGATCTTTTCGAGCCGGTGGGCCAAGGCCTCCAAGCTGGCCTGGAGGTCCGGCGTCCCGGCCAAGGCGGCGTGTGCCCGGGCATCACTCAGGTGCTGGGCGAGCTCTTGCTGGAAGGCCTCTCTGAAGGCCTGCAAATCGTCGAATAAGGGAGAGGCGTGCCGGCAATCCTCCATGATGCGCTGCATCCAGCTTTCCAAGGCGGCCAGGCATTCCGGAAAACCTTTCCGCTCATACTGAATGGCCTCGCCCAACTCCTTGCCAGGACATTCCATCGTAACATAGCGCGGCTCGGTCCGGTTGCCTGCGGCCTTCCAGAACTTGAACAAATTGTCGTGGTCGGGCAAATAGCACAGAATCTTGAACGAATAGTCGTGGTTGGCCAAATAGCAAACCTGAACCAGCGCCGCCGGGTCTTTCAGGTCATCAAAATCCACCGTGAAATTGTGGCGCAGGAACGGCGATTTCTCGAGCGTCTCGACGATCGCCCGCCGGTCCGTGCTTCGCAAGGGGCTTGATTTGTGCTTAGTCATAAGAGTCTCCACAGTCTTGGCGCAGCGCCAGCCCCCGAGGCCCCGGCCCCGCCCGATCCCATGCGGGAGCAAACCGGCCGGCCGCTTCGCGGGCCGCGCCACAGGCAGCATCAGGCGGTCGGCCAAAGCGGCGCGCCCGCAGACCCGGGTGCGCTCCGCCCCGCCAAAACCATCCCGCCCGCTCCCGTTGCCAGGAGCGACTCGCAATCCGCCTGTGCATAACGCCAGTGTCGCCCTAATCAACCTTCCTGCAAGCTAAAATTTCCGTCAGCGGAGGCTTGACGTTTTCCGTGACAAGGGCACCTTAGGGGGTTCGAGGCAAACGGGTGGGTGAGGCGGCCGCCCGCAGTGACGGGACGCCGGGCGGCGGGCGTTCAAAGCTGGGGCTGGATGGGGCCGGTTTGCCGAAGTTTCTATGCAGCACATACGCAACATCGCGATTATCGCCCACATCGATCACGGCAAGACGACGTTGGTGGACTGCCTGCTCAAGCAATCGGGCACGTTCCGCGCCAACCAGGCCATCGCCACCGAAGAGCGGATCATGGATTCCCTGGACCTGGAACGCGAAAAGGGCATCACCATCAAGGCGAAGAACGCCGCCTTCCAGTACAAGAACTACCACGTCAACATCGTGGACACCCCGGGCCATGCCGATTTCGGCGGGGAGGTCGAGCGGATCATGAACATGATCGATGGCGTGCTGCTGGTGGTGGACGCCGCCGACGGTCCCCAGGCCCAAACCCGCTTCGTTCTGCGCAAGGCGCTGGAGGCCGGGGCCAAGCCGATCGTCGTCATCAACAAGATCGACCGCGAAAACGCCAATCCAACCAAGGTCCTGGACGAGGTCTGGGACCTGTTCGTTTCCCTCCACGCCACGGACGAGCAGTTGGATTTCCCGGTGGTCTATGCCAGCGCCAAGGACGGCTGCGCCAAGAGAGAGTTGAGCGACGCCAGCCGCACCATGGAACCGCTCTTCGAGGCGATCATCGAACATATCCCCCCGCCGCGCGCCCATGCCGGGGAAGGTTTCAAGCTCCTGGCGGCCAACCTCGATTACTCGGATTACCTGGGGCGCATTGCCTTTGGCAAAATCTACAGCGGCCGGGTCAGGACGGGCGACACTTGCGTGTGCCTCCACGGCGATGGCCGCCGGACCACCGCCAAGATCACCGCCATTTTCCATTTCGAGGGCCTCAAACGCATCGAAATCCCCCAAGCCCATGCCGGCGACGTGGTGGGCTTGACCGGGTTCGAAGAGGTGTTTATCGGCGAAACCATTACCGATGCCGAAGACCGCCTCCCGCTGCCCTTCGTGCCGATTGACCCGCCCACCATCCAGATGGAATTCGCCGTCAATGACGGGCCCCTGGCGGGCCTGGACGGCCAGCTCGTCACCGCCCGCCATATCTGGGAACGGCTCGTCAAAGAAGTCCGCACCAACGTCGCCTTGCGCATCGAACAGACCGACGCGCCGAACCTCTTCCGCGTCAGCGGGCGCGGCGAGATGCAAATCGCCATCCTGGTCGAGCAGATGCGCCGGGAAGGCTACGAAGTCCTGGTCTCCCGCCCCGAGGTGATTTATCGCAAGGACAAGGACGGCAAGCTCCTGGAACCGATCGAACGGCTGTTCCTGGAAATCCCCAAGGACACGATGGGCGTCATAATGGAGAACCTGGCCGGCCGCAAAGCCGAGATCAGCAGCCTCAATCACCACGGCGACCAGGTCAGCCTGGAGGCCTTGATCCCGATGCGCGGCCTGATCGGCTTCGAGACCGACCTCCTGAACCAGACTCGCGGCCTGGGCGTCCTGAGCCACTTGTTCCACGAATACGGCCCCCACCGCGGTGAAATCGTCGCCCACAAGAACGGTTCCCTGGTCAGCATGGAGGCCGGCGACGCCACCGCCTACGCCTTGAACATGATCCAGGAGCGCGGGCGGCTCCTGATCGAGCCGGGCGACAAAATCTACAAAGGCATGATCGTCGGCGAAAACGCCCGCGAAAACGATATCCCGGTCAATCCCTGCAAGGCCAAACACCTCACGAACATGCGCTCGGTGGGCGACGGCAAAGGCATCCAGTTGGAGCCGGCCCTCAAGCTGTCCCTCGAACGCGCCCTCGAGTACATCGGCCAGGACGAGTTCCTGGAAGCCACGCCGAAAAACCTGCGCCTGCGCAAGAAAATCCTGGATGAAACCAAGCGCAAACGGGCGGCCCAGAGGCGGGCCGTCAAAGTCGTGGCCGCGTAGAACGTGCTTAGCGAGGCTGCGCCTCAGACCACCTGTGGAATCCCGATTCGGAATCGGGATTCCGAATCGGGATTCATTGGGTATTGAGTATTGAGTATTGCTTATTGGTCATTGAGTCGGCAGTCCGAAAGCTCATGCAGCGTCATCCGCGGGCATTCTTCAATAACCAACGACCGTTTTTCGATGCTCAATTTTCAATTCACCTAAAAGAAGCGCTGGCTCAGCGCACTCCTGCAATCGCAGCGAAACTTGAGCTGATTACGGCGAGTTCTGCCGGTCAAGCCCTTAGGGCGCGGACTCCGGCACCGAGCCCGCCGGGAGCAGAAACAAGCGGTATTGAACGGTGACCTGCTGCCGGGCGGGCACCCAGCGGCAGCCGGGCACGCCGAACAAAGCCCCGCGCTCGAGCATGGCGCGGCGCGATTCGGGAAACGGCGACACGCCGAATTCCAGGCCGCGCGTGAGCGTGGCGCCGTTCCACGGCCCGGAGGCGCGGGAGTAGTTCTCTTCCCAAATGCCGAGCCAGGGAAAGTCCTTCTGCTTCCAGACGTAGCCGAAAGCCAGGCGGTGGGTGGGACTCCAGGCGGCAAACCAGGCGTCTTCGCGGGCCGGGTCCATCAGGTGTGTGGAGAAGGCCCCGGAGGCCGGCCGGTTGGTGAACAGGCGCAGGTCCTCGCGGCTGCCGTCCAGGCAGGGAACCAGGGGCCAGTCGAATTGCGCGCCGGTCCGCATGTAGCCCTTGCCCCCGGCGAAGTCCTGCTCGATGACTTTGGATTTGGTGGCACTGGCGCGGAACTGGGTGCGGCCTTTTTCCAGGAACGGCGGCCCGAGCGTGACGTGCTCGGTCCAGGCGATCGGACGGTCGAACGGAGAAAGATTCTCGACCGTTTCCGTGATCGTGGCCACCCGCGCCGCGGCGAGCAGATGGATGCGGCGGACGAACCGGAGCCGGGCGGCCTCGAGGGTGGCGCTCTGAATGAGGGTATCGCCCTCGACGGCGAGGTCGTAAGCCGCGACCGGGGCTTCGCCATGGACGGTCATCCCGGCGGCGGCTTCGGCCGCCGAGGGGCCGCCAAAGGTGTCCAGGCAGAGGTTGTGGCCGAGGATGCCCGCCAACAGCTTGCTTTCCGAATCGCCGCCGTACTGCGGGTGTTTGGCGGGGTCGTACTGGGAGGGCTCCATGGTTGGCCAGGGCGGCGCCCAGAGCGGGTTGAGCCCGGTTGCCTGGTCGATGACGGCGGCAATGTGGCCGCCTTCGACGGTCACAATAATCGCCAGCTTGCCGTTATCCAGGGCGCGCGCGCGCCGCCCGCGATATTGGATTTCACTCATAAGCCAAAATGTTTGAAGGTTGCTCGTTTCGTGTGTGATCGAACGTCCGCAGTATCGTGCCGCCGGAGCCTGCAAGCGAGCCAATTCCGGGCGCGAATTGGGGCTTGGCCCCAGGCCGCGGGCGGCGCAGTCTGTAGCTTCAGTTACATGCGTGACATGAGTTGCAGGCGTTACAAGGGTCACAAAGGCCGCAGGAGTTACATGGGGACGAGGGCGTGCCCGGGCGAACTTGGAGACTGGCGGGTGATTTCAAGCGCCGTGGCGCCCGGGCGCCGGGGGTGCGCCTCGGGGGAGCGGGTCAAGGTCTGGCTGGCGGTCTGCCTTTTGTTTTGCCTCGGGCGCTGGGCGCTGGGCGGCCAGGAATCGTGGGCGGCGGCGCTGAGCCAAATGCCGCTCGGCACGAATGTGACGCAACTGGACCGGCTGAATTGCGTGCCACTCCTGCTGGGCGCCTTCGGCTCCAACCAGGTGGTCAAGGCCCTTGTCTTCATGCCCGGGGCCACGGATGAATTCTACATGTTTCGCCGGGCCAAAGCGAGGCTCACGCAGGCCGCCCCCACGCTCCTGGACGCGGTGAGCGCGCTCACCAACCAGACCCTGATCCGCGCCACGTTTCAAGCGCCGTTCCTGCTGCTGCACTCGGATGAGGACCCGCTGGACCTCGAAATCCAAATCGAGCACCAACCCACAGTTGACAAACTCAAGGCCACCCCGTTCCGGTCGCGCGTGCTGTATTTCGACCAGGATTGGGAGTCCATCCAGCCGATCCTGAAAAAGACGCTCAAGCTCGATGTCCGCCCCTGGCGCTATTCGGAGGACTCCTGGCACTTTTACCGCCACAGCCTTGCGGCCTGGAACCTGACATGCTGGGAGGCCCTGCAAGCCGTCGCCTTCGCCGGCAAGACCGGTTTCAGCGTGCGCCGCCCAATCAACCTCCTGGTGCCCCAGCGGCAGGTGGTCTTTTTTGGCGATGTGCGTTTCCGGGCCAAGCCCACCTTGACCGAATGGCCCAAGTGAGGTCCCGGCGGCGGCGGCGCTGCCGGAGCCGGGGAATCGGGATTGCCAGCCGGCAACGGGGGGCCCTTTCGGCCTTGAGCCGGGGGATTTCGGATTTGAGAGCGAGGCCGTATCGGGATACTTTCAACCGGGACCGGATGCTGCTTGCGGGCATCGATTGCGCTTGTGTCACTGGCCCCTGGCCACACGGGGGCGATTTTGAGGCGGCGGAGTTGACGCGCTCCAAGAGCACAATTCGTGACTGTGCGGAGTGTAAACGGCCCGGCCTTTGCAGTATGCCTGAAAACCAAACGGACACGTTGCGGGCGCCGGCGGAACCGGTCTCTTTTCCGCCGGGCCTGCACAACGCGTACCTTTTTTCCACGTTCAATGCCTTCTCCTACCAGGTGGTGCTGAACAGCCCCATGGTGCTCTACGCCAAAACGCTGGGCGCCAGCGCCACCGTGCTGGGGATCATCGCCGGCATGATGCCGCTGCTGGTGATTTTTCAAATCCCGGCCGCCAGTTACATCCCGCGCCTGGGCTTTAGACGCTTCGTCTATGCCGGCTGGGGCACGCGCGTCATGTTCATCTTCGGGATGGCCCTGGTGCCGCTGAGTGGGGGTTTCCTGGAGGCCAAGACCCTGCTGGCGCTCATGCTTATGCTCCTGTTCTGCTTCAATCTGTCGCGCGGCATCTCCAGTTGCGCCTGGCTGCCCTGGATTACCGCCCTGGTCCCCGCCCGGCTCCGGGGCAAGTACCTGGCCCGCGATGCCGCCGTTCAGAACCTCGCCAGCTTCGTCACGTTCCTCATCGCCGCCGCCTGCCTGGCCGGCCCCTCCCGGCCCTGGCAATTCGCTATCCTCTTCGGCTTCAGCGCCACCATGGGGGCCGTCAGCCTGAGCTTTCTCAAACGTATTCCCGACGTCGCAATGCCCGAGGAAGTCCGCACTTCCCAAGGCCCGGTCCCCTGGCTGGCAATGGTGGTTCACCCACCGTTCCGCAAGCTGCTCGTCACCCTGGTCGGCTACTCCGTCGCCTACGGCGGCATGACGGCCTTCACGGTGGCCTTTCTGAAAACCGAGGCGGGCCTGTCCGAATGCAAAATCCTGCTGGTCACCTCGGTGGCGTTCCTGGGCGGGCTGTGCAGCCTGTGGTTGCTGGGCTCGCGCCTGGACCGGCTGGGCAGCAAACCGGTGCTGGCCTTCTGCTTCTCCGCCTGGGTGGCGGTGCTGGCCGGCTGGATGACCCTTTCCGGCCGCCTCTTGCCGGTGAGACTGTCGCTGGTGCTGGTGCTGCAAGGGCTGATGGGCCTGCTGGCTGCGCTGGTGCAAATGTCCAACACCCGCCTCGCCATGGCGGTCATCCCCGTCCTGGGACGCAACCACTTCTTCGCGCTCTACTCAGTCATCGGCAACGTCACCCTGGGCCTGGCGCCCATCGGTTGGGGATTGCTCATCGACGCCGTCGGCGCTCACGCCCCAACCTGGCTGGGCCTGGTCTGGGGCCGTTACACGGTCTTCTTTGCCGCCACCTCCCTGGCCTTCCTCCTCACCCTGGGCTTCGCGCGGCGCCTGGAGGAGCCCGAGGCGGCCAGCATGGAGGAACTCCTGCGCGAAATCCTCATCCAGTCCCCCCAACGCTTCTGGCTCCGGTTCTGGCCCCGCGGCGGAACCTAAGGGCTCATTTGACCACCTCCACCGGCATCCCCACCCAGACGAGCTTGGCCAGGTATTCGGCGTTCCAGTTTGCCAACCGGAAGCAGCCGTGGGATTCGGTCCGGCCGACTTGCTCCGGGCTGGGCGTGCCGTGGATGCCGTAGCCGGGCTTGTCCAGGCCGATCCAGACGACGCCGACCGGATTGTTCGGCCCGGGCGGCAGCACCAGCTTGGTATTCAATTGCCGGGCTTCAGCAGACTCGGCGAAGAGCTCCGGGTCGAACGTGTAGTTGGGACTCGGCGCGATGACGGCGACGTGCAAGGCGCCGACGGGCCGTTTCTCGACCTGCCGCGCAATACTGCAGGGGAAATGCGCCACCAGCCGCGAGTTGGCGTCGAAGGCCTCGAGGACTTTCTCCGCCAGGCGGATGGTCACGGAGGCCGCCTTGCCGGGGGCCTCGAGACCGGCCGCAGCCGGCAGTTGCACGACCGTGCCGGCCGGGACGTTGGCCCAGTTGAGGTCCGGGTTGAGCCGCCGAATCAGGTTCGGATGCGCATGGCCTTTCTCGGCGACCAATTCGAGGAGCGTCTCGTAGTCCAGCGCGCTCTGCTGCGACTTGCCGAGCCAGGTTGAGCTTAAGGGCTGCAACCGGGCCAAATCCCCGGCGGTGACGGTGTAAGTCGTGCAAGCCGGGGCGGTCAGCAGTAGTGGCCTCCTGGTAGCCAGGTCCAACTCCCCCGTCGCCGGCAAGCGCTCCCGCTCTTGAAATGCACGCAACGCCACCCGAGTCTGCGGACCGAGCCGGCCATCGAGCGAGCCGGCGGAAATCCCTTGCCGGTCCAAAGCCAGTTGCGCTTCGAATACATCCTGGACCGGGCGTGGAAATCCTTCGGGCTGGCCCGGTTGGACCTCGGTCTCCAGGGGCAGGGGAACCGCCCCAGGCCCAGCGGAGTTGGTTGGCCGCTTCAAACCCGCCTTCAGGGCCGCATACTCCGCCATAATCCCCGCCCATCGATTACTGGGCGCCGGCCTCCCGCCGGCCAGCTCCGGCCCGCTGACCGCAGCCTCCCGAGCCTGACCCGCAGCCGGCGGACTCGGCCCTGGAGCTTGCGGGCTCTGGCCCGCGGACGGCGGAGGGCGGACGGCGGACTCTTGACTTTGGACTTTAGCCTCCCCTCCCGGCTCCTGACTCCTGGCTCCTGACTTCAGAGCCGCCTGCCACCAAATCCAGCCAAGCAAGCCGAGCGCCGCGACCGCGAGAATCCAATAAAGAACTCTCGTCGGCCCTTGGCTCGAATTGGGCAACCGGAATTTCCTACGGCGGCGCACGGCTACAGGCTAACCGGCCAGACGCAATCGCTCTACTGAAAATGATCTTTGGCGGGGCGAGGGCCGAGGGTCGAGCGGCGAGTGACCAAAGCGCCCTCTAGGCCCGCCCGCAGGATAACTCGGTCAACTTATTTGGCTTATTCAAGTCATTTAAGGCTTCAACGCCTCAACGCCATGTAACCAGGCAGCTATGCCACTATGCCGCTCCTCTGGTTGGCCTGCCGGCCACAAACTCCTGGCGGATCACCGCCTGGCCAATGATTAGCGCCGCCTCCCAGTGGGGCACAAGATCGGTATTGAGGATCAGGTGATAGAGCAGCGGATCATCGATGTCCTTATGGAAGTACTTCTTGAGGTAACGCTGGCGCCCGCGATCCTCCCGGCGCACGAATTCGCGCGCCTGCTTGGGGCTCAGGCGCTCCAGTTGCTGGATATACGCGACCCGCCTTTCAAAGGACCCCACCAGCCGCACGTGAAACATATAATCCAGCTTGCTGGTGATAATGTTCGCGCCCCGGCCGATCAGGATGACGTTGCCCAACTCGGCCAGGTGCAGGACCGTGTCGGCCGTGTTGCGCACCAGCGTCCAGGAGGGCGGGTGCAGGCCGAAGAGTTCGTGCATCGTGTCGGCGATTTCTGAGATGCGGTCCTCCGGCATGAACTGCGCCAGGCGCTTGGGCAGGTGATGGTCCTCGAGCACCTTCTCGACCAGGTTCCGATCAAACACCGTCCAGGGACACGCCTCATTGGGCGCGTGCGCTTGCAGGTAGGCGGCCAGTTTCTCCGCCACGACGTGCCCGCCGGAGCCGGTCTGACGGGAAATGGTCACCGCCCGCCGCTGGACGTCGTCCTGGGCCAACGGCGGCTTGCCCGCCGGCCGCAACTGGCAACTGATGAACGTCAGGCACCGATCCAAACCAACTTGTGTCTTCATACAAGTCCTTTCGTTCCGGCATTCTGAGGCCGAGTCTAATCCCACCTGGTCGCCCCGCAAAGCCCAATCGGATGGCCACAAGCCGATTTCGGCCTGCCTAATATTCTGTATTGGGGCCGCTGGCCGCCGCGGCTCCTTGCGGCCAAGACCGGCTCTGCTTGGACAAGGTTAATTCCAACGAGCGTTCAAGATGACACTAAGGCCCAAAGGACAAGCGAATTAGCGCCATCTTGAACGCGAATTGGAATAAATCCAACCGGAGGCACGGCCCAGGCGGAGAGGAGGCGTGAGCGTGAAAATGACGCAAAATGCGTGAAATTCGCGCATGGCCAAGAGAGCAGACCGTCAGAATCAGGTGAATTCATGCGTTAGGCTCCCTGGCACTTAAGATGCTGTCAGGGAATTGTGCAATACGAGTTGTTGTTGGGTTGCACACAAGCTACGGTTCGCCGAGACGAAGCTCTGGTAAAGCGCGGCTGAGCCATTGCGGGGGAGTTGGGGGCACTGTTCGGTGTCGAGTTGGCAAGGGCCGGCTCGCGCTGAGCAGTGCCCCGTTCTCCGGCCGAGGCGGTATTGACGAAACCCGCATTTTTTCTTCCCCTCTTACCGCAAGGCAGTAGTGCGCTGAGCCAGGCTCGGCCTGCGCCTTGCTTTTCTTCGCGGGCGGCGTCCCTCGGGCGGCAGATGAACGTGCGCTGGCAAGGCACCGACCGGGCGACAACGGGGTTTGGGAAACTGACCAGGCTCCCGCTGCACAGGGGAATTGCGCGCCCGTTTGCCTTTGCCCCCCGGCGCTGCGCGACCGCGCCAGCCCATCCCCGAACCGCCAGGGGCGCGTTCCACCTGCCTGCCGACAGGCAGGCCGCGTCTCTCAATTTGGGCCGGTCCGTTCCGACCCTCGACCCTCAACGCTCGCTCCTCGACTTTCAACTTTCAACCCTCAACCTTCGACCGAATTATGAAACGCATGACAACTGAGCTATTAGCGGGCCTGGTCCTGGCTGGCCTGGCCATGGCGACCACTCGGGCCACAGCCCAGGAATACACCTTCACCACCCTGGCCGGACCGCCGGAAGCCGGCCCGGGCGCCATTGACGGCACGGGCAGCGCCGCGCGGTTCTACTATCCAGGGGGCGTGGCGGTGGACAGCGCCGGCAACGTGTATGTGGCGGACTGGTATAACTGCACGATTCGGAAGGTGACGCCGGGCGGCGTGGTGACGACGCTGGCGGGCTTGGCGGGAAGCTCAGGCAGCGCCGACGGCACGGGCGGCGCGGCGCGGTTCAACACCCCGACCGGCGTGGCGGTGGACAGCGCGGGCAACGTCTATGTGGCGGACTCCAGCAACAACACGATTCGGAAGGTGACGCCGGGCGGGGTGGTGACGACCCTGGCGGGCCTGGCGGGAAACTCGGGCAGCGCCGACGGCACGGGCAGCGCGGCGCGGTTTGGGCGGCCCCCTTACGGCGGCCCCACTGGCGTGGCGGTGGACAGCGCGGGCAACGTCTATGTGGCGGACAGCGGCAACAGCAGGATTCGGAAGGTCACGCCGGGCGGGCTGGTGACGACGCTGGCGGGCTGGGGCACGGGCAGCGCCGACGGCACGGGCGGCGCGGCGCAGTTCTACTATCCGAAGGGCGTGGCAGTGGACAGCACGGGCAACGTGTATGTGGCGGACACCTGGAACCACACGATTC
>Ga0187870_1001059_pt1 | contig 26829 bp, 28 predicted proteins | sample June2016WEW_13_1_3_FD_132974 | JGI IMG/M metagenome (GOLD analysis project Ga0187870, IMG submission 132974) | Peatland microbial communities from SPRUCE experiment site at the Marcell Experimental Forest, Minnesota, USA - June2016WEW_13_150 | ecosystem: Environmental > Terrestrial > Soil >... | reverse complement strand
GAAGGATACTGCGCCAACACGGTAGGCGGACTAAACCTCGACGCCGTCAGAAAATACATACGAGAAGAACAACAAGAAGCCCTACCGTAGAGCCCCGGAGCTTGCTCCGGGGGAAACTACTTCCCATGACTGGAGGTACAGATCTTGTCTGAAAACCTTTCCTGCAAACTCTTTTCTTAGCTGTTCTACTACTTTTAAGTTCAACCGTTCAGGTATTTCCCATTGACTTGAGGACGTTCCTTGCCGCAAATTGATGAGACGATCGTCTGCGGACACATCATAAGAAATCACAAACTTGGACTTATTTGGGCTTATCACGTCTTTGAGGTCTTGTTCCGATTTCCCGGGATAATGTCGTTCATATCCATACTGTCTCATAATGTGATAGTACGCCTCCCGCACGGTGTCTTTGCGTGGGTCATACAAAGAAAACATGGCATGTCGAGTTACTCGACACACTTCTCCAAGAGCTTTTTTCCATCCACTTATCAAATGAAGAACGTGAACACTAATCGCAGCATCGAAGCTCTTGTCTTTGAATGGAATGAAACGGGCATCGGCAATAACTAGGTTTTGCACACCCTTTTCTCTTGCCTTACTCATCATTTTCTTGCTAATGTCAATTCCGAGAATTTCAAACCCTGCGTTTTGCAGAGGTTCAGCAAGTCTTCCAGTTCCCACGCCAACATCCAAGATCCTGGCGCAGTTCTTGAGCTCAACACACAATGTCTCGACTAGTGTTTTCATGACCTTATCTGGCAAGCTTCTGGTCTTGTCGTAGATTTCTGCAACACGATCAAACGACATGCTAAACTTCAGAACCTCCAAACTTTAGTTGTTGTGTCATGGGCTACACCACACCTTCTGCGTTTTCAAATTATAAACTTACAGAAAATTAATCACCTTTGCTTCGTGAGCAACTCATGCTCGCGCGCGCGAACCACCACCCAACATTCCTCCACCCCCCCGGGCGTAGTAAAAGAAGAGAGAGAGCCGGCAGAAGGAGCCTAAGGTCAGCGAATAATTCGTCTCTTCTGTAGGAGTCTGCCCTCTAAGCAAACGCAAGACTTATGCTGCTGAGAAGAATCTTGTGAAAAAAAACCTTCACGTGGAACAAGCAGAAGATTATATAAACATCTTTGGAATCGGACTAGACAGAAAGGTTCATGGGCAGTACTGTTCGGGGTGTTGTGGCTCAGGGAAATCCATTGAACCATTTGGAAATTTCAGCTTCCTTTTCCTCTTTGAGTTTTACGTCCATGGATTCAAAGGTTTGGTTCAAAGCTGTCAACAAATTCCGAATGTAATCATTCACGTTTGTTTCCGAAAGGTTCTTGACAAACTCGGCCGGTTTGACGGTGAAAGTTCTCTTTTCATACCTGAAGGGCTTCACTTTTACGAAGGAGACGGTGTCCCCTTTTTTCAGTTTCCTGCCCGCGTTCATGAGTTGCGACGCGCATTGGTAGGGTTGATGTGCTGTTTTCATGTCGCCTATTTTCTCGTTAGGGTCAAAATAAAGCCGTACGGAATAGATTAAGTCTTCAAGCCTGACGTTTCCGTTTTTCAAATCTGCTACGGCATTTCTTACGACTTTTTTTATCCGGTCCTTTCCCTCAGAATATTCTGGCAGGTTTTTCACTGTGGAAAGCTCTTTCACACATCGTTCGAAAACGTCTCTGATGTACCGGGGCGAATTGGACTTGATTGCGGTTACTCCTTTGATGTCAGGCGTTCCGTCAGGCAGGATTCCGAAGTACGCTTTCTTTGCTTTAGGCAAAACGCACACGTTGTAACGCTTATCCACGGCCAAGTCCAATCGAAACCTGTTTTTAACCGTGTTGATCAGCCATTCGACTTGAGCGTTTGAAGCATTATCCAGAAACAATGAATCGGTATCGCCATAAAGCGGATGCAAGCCGTTCTCTTCTGCCATTCTCCAACTTTCTCTCAAGACGTGGCGGCCGCAGCCGGTGATGGCTTCAGCCAAAGGACGGCACGCTACTCCATGAATTCTGACGGTAACACCGTAGCTCGACACAAGGATTAGTTTTAGCAGTTTTGATGCAGCGCGGGCGATTTCTCTCTCTTCTTCGGACAGGGAGCTGTCTCTTGAAGCTGGCTTGAAGACCTTGATGCGCAACTCTTTCAAAGCGCCGACAAGGACTGCGTAGAAGCCTCTGCGTTTTGTGCAGAAACTGTATTCAACGTCGGGGATTCTGTTGGTTTTGCATTCATCGTGTACACAGTCGACTGTTTCATGGGAAAGGTTGAAACTGTCAATGCAGCTTGCATACAGACTTTCGAAATCGCAGACGACCGTGTTAAAGTAAGTTCCCGCTTTCGGCGCGATCGTCAATGCTCCGGGCACAGCACTAGTCTGTCTTCCCCTCCTTAGCTCTTCAGAAGAGGGGATGAGAATGTTGTTCTTTCGCAAATACGTGTACATGATGGCTTTAATCCAGCTACTCACGTGTCTGCTGTTGAAAGCCTCAGTTATGGGAATGTTTGCAATTCTTGCCAACATGCAGGCTCTGTTAACTTCGCCTACGTCTGCTTGTTTGCCGAAAAAATCGGGGGCCAGCTTGGGTAGCGGTTGATTAAGAAGGTTGAACCAGTACCTGATTTGCTCATATTTCAATGGGTCGCTGGCCTGAATCTCTTTGAACAGGCTCTCAAATTTATATGTGACCTCAAGTGGCACCTCTAGCGATGCCTTCAAATCCTGCGCGGAATGGAGAGCGCCAAACACGAGTCCTTGATCATAAACGTAGGATTTCCCGAATTCGACTTCGCTTTCCCAATGCTGAGGAAGCTTCTCCGCGGCTTTCGCAGCAATTCTGGCGTTGGGCCAATAGACTTTTCCGTAAATTCTCTTTGTGTTAGAGAACAAGTCGATCTTTTCTACAGGTTGAATTTCTCCACTGAAATACTTGACTATTTCCTTGTCTTCATCTTTCAACGGCCATTCAACGAGAAAATAGGGCTTATATGCAACATCAACGGTTTCTTGTGATTCGCCGTTGCTGTCCACGAATTCAAGCTTGATTGCGTTTGTCTCTGTTACCTTTGCGTCCAGAAGGCAGAGAAGGTTCAAAGACTCACTTACCAGACAATTCCTTTTTGGATCATACTAATCTCAAGGGCATTAAATAACATATGGACATACAGGGCGCGTTTCAGTAACTCATGTGTTACTTAAACATCTAGTCACTCAGTTCTCAACAGCTTCTTCAGGAAATAACCTAGAATCCAATATGAACAAGCTTTTTTTGGTGGGCGCGCGTGCAATTACAATTCAAATTCATAAGCTTCACCGGCTACCCTAGCGCTAGGATATATCGATTTTCGAAATAAGCTATATATGAAATCATGTGATATGAGACATATTGTATAGGCGTGTAACAATAAAACAGTACAACATAACTACATATTGAGGTAAGATGTATGAAGAGTGTATTTACGTCAAGACAATGCGCGCAGGAAGTAGACTCGCCTTTTGCAGCAATGGAGACAAACGCAGGCAGTCATGGAGTATTCCTTGAGGTTTTTCCACAATCCAACCGAAGCTATCAAGAGCTTGTACTTGACGCAGTCGATGAGACCTTCTCTGCGTTAGGAAAAACAGCAAAACAAGTAATCTACTTCCACCTAGAAAAAACCTTCAATATCTGCAAACAGGAAATCCCATGCAAAACAGAAAAGTTCACCAAAGCGATTGAAGAAATCATTGGTCCAGGAGCAAAACTGCTCGAAATAGAAATAATTGAAAAACTCTACAAGAAAATTGGACAAAACTTCAAATACCACCCAAAGCAGAAAGACCTAACATTCACGGAGTACCTAAAAGCCGTCTACACCTTCCTAAACATAACTAACAGACTCAACAAACTTACATGAAGTCGCGCGAAAATTCTAATCTAGAAAAAACGCGGACGTCATGTCGTATCTAGACAAAGAATTAGTTGAAAATACGCGTAATCTTGGCTTCAATTTGTCTAAGACGTTTGAAGACCGCTTAAAACAACTAATAACACAATTCTCAACAGTTTCTGATAGAAACAACCTCAATTCAACAGAACAAAAACAGTAAATGGTGGGCCGGACCGGACTTGAACCGGCGACCTTCTGCACGTCAAGCAGATGTCCTAACCGAGCTAGACTACCAGCCCTCCTATTTTCATTGAAGCAACTAACATTTAAGAGATTTGGGTCAATACTGTTTTGGTCAATTGGGTCAATGGTTTTCACAGTGCTATTGGAACCTAGGACACCTTTGATGTATTCTAAGGATTATTTACGATTCTCAAACCGAGTTTTCCATCAAAAAATATAGGTTTGTCAGTTAGAGTTCTAGCAGCTTTGAGCAGTTCGCCGGAAGATAGTTCTGGATATCCTATTTTCGCACAATATGCACAAGATCTTGCCGTCTTCAGACACCAAGTACTTCTAGGGCATTGAAAGCTTAGATAGGGGCTGTTGGAATAAGCAGAATTCTATATTGGGCACCATCCTGCTGAATGCTTTTTTCATAAACCAAATGGCTACATATCATCTTTTTTCTCTATTTTATGGACACTACTTCCAGAGACCCAAAGAGAGATTTTCTATCGGAGTACTGAGGATTATGTGCACAAGAATACTTAGTATTGTGTTATTTATTGTGTCTGTGCTTGGGCATATACTGAGAATCTTTAATATTTCTTGCATCATGATAGTAGTGGTTGATAAGCCATGTTTGAGGGTGAAAAGACAAGGGTTTTCTGGTGGGGGTTAATATTCTGTGCAATTTCTGTCATTGTCCTGTTCAACATATTCTGGTACACCTTAGTAATCAGCACTGGTTTGAGCTTGGTAACCTTTGGACCTGAAATCTTTGGCAGCATCGTTTTCCTGCTTGTCGGGTTGTACATGATGAAGAATGGAACAAAGAAGAAGGAAGAAGGAAAAACACAGCTTCTAAGCAAATAGTCAAGTCCTACTAAAGACTGAACTCTTCATTGCGTCTGTGCATGTGTGGGAGTGCATTTACTGTCAGTTATTGCAGAGCTGGAATCTTGGATATACTTGTTTCTCCTTGAAGACGCTAGTTCTGCTATGATGGCAGTTAAAAACAGGAGTATTGAGAGAAAGGTAAGGGAATAACCTATTTTCGATGCAAACCCCAGTGTTGCATCAAAATATGTCATCAATGCTGTTACAGTCGAACGGAAATCACTGGAGCAAACGCAGTAACTAGCGCGCGCTCCATGGGCTGCATGTTGCATGGAACTTGCAGTCTGATCGTTCCTCAGAAAAGCTCGGTTTTCAATTCTAGTTGAGGATCTTGGGATTCTGCTACATGTTCTTTCTGATCATATTGGCCAGCCGTTGGATTCCTTCATCTATCTGTTGTTCTGTGGGGTAAGAGAAGTTCAGTCGCATAGTGTTCTGTCCTTTGCCGTTGCAGTAGAAGGCTGATCCGATTACGTAGGCTACTTTGTTTTCGATGGCTTTGGGTAACAGGTCGTTTGCGCTCATTTTCTTTGGCAGTTTTACCCAGAGAAAGAGTCCGCCTTCGGGATGCGTCCACGTTACGCCTTTGGGCATGTACTTTTTCAAGGCTGTGAGCATGGCTTCGACTTTCTTGCTGTACAATCGTCGGATGTTCTCAACCTGCTTCTGCATTAGTCCGCGTTTCATGAATTCGGCCACTATGAGCTGGTTGTAAGTGGGACAGCACAGATCCATGCTCTGTTTGGCAACCACCATGCGGTCCATCCATTCCGAAGGCGCCATGATCCAAGCCAACCTCAGACCTGGACAGAGTATCTTGGAGAAAGTGCCTAATGCTATGACTTGTTTCTCCGTGTCCAAACTGTAGATGGCGGGAACGCCTTCTCCTCTGAACCGCAGGTCTCGATAGGGGCTGTCTTCAAGAATCGGAACTTCGTATTGATAGGCCAGTTCCAGAAGCCTCTTGCGCCTTTCCAGCGGAAGAGTGACGCCTGACGGGTTTTGAAAGTCGGGCACTACATAGATGAACTTCGGCTTTTTCTTTCTCTTTGCAAGCCTTGCCAGCACCTTTTCGAGCAGGTCCATCCTCATTCCGTCCTCGTCTTGCGGCACACCAATCATCTTGGCCCTGTAAGCGGCGAAGGCCTGCAAGCCGCCTATGTAGCTGGGCAACTCCAGCACCACGATGTCTTTGGGGTCGAGAAACACTTTTGAAACTATGTCCAGGCCCTGCTGCGAGCCTGCAGTGACCAGAATGTTCTCAGGTTTGACTGTTGACTTCTCATGCATCATCCACTTGCTGATCTCTTCACGCAACGGAGCCTCTCCCTCAGTGGTACCATACTGAAGAGCGGTCGCACCTCTCTGTCGCAGCATTTCGCAGGATATCTCCTCCAGTTCCTTAACCGGAAAAGTCTCTGAAGCAGGAAGCCCACCTGCAAAAGAAATCATGCCTGGAACGCGGCTAACCTTCAGGAGTTCCCTTATCTCAGAACGTTTCATGCTAAGAGCATTCTTCGAATAAAACGCAGTCAAATCCTTGATCATGACACTATCTCCCTCTATATAGTAGAGTGCAGAGCCCGTTTCGAACATTCAGCTGGTCAACCTATAAGGTTATTGCACTCACTTGACGGATCGTGAAGATGAAAAAGCAAGAATGCAGTACAAAACTAGAATCGACTTCCAACCATTAGTCTTAAACCACTATTCGCGGTGGTAACTTCTTTCCAAGAGACGGCGAAGGGGCACTTGGACGAAATGTCTGGGGTAAACATTTTAAGATGGAGCGAATTAGATGAGCTGACCACACTTGGTGCCGGAACAATACGCCGGGATAATGGTCAGATGCGTGTCTCACCATCCCGTAGGCAGAGTGGATTAATGCGCAGGCCTTGAGGCGCAAACGCGCTTGAGAGCCTGTGGCCCTTCGGGGCCGCGCGGGTTCGAGTCCCACTCCCGGCGCCACAACACTATCGTGTACAGAATTGCCATTTGAAGAGATCCCTTTAAAATGGTTGCAGCGTGTTGAGACTCGTCCGCTGCTGGACGCTCCCGTAAAGCATAAGAACCTTTGAACTGTGAATCGAACGTGCGGACAGTTGCCCTATGGATAGAAGAGTGTTGCAGGCAAGCAGCGTGTTTTCTCGTAGACTCGAAGATCAAGGAGCGGAAGCAGTAGTTCTATGGGGCAGCAGGGTGCGTGGCGACGCTTACACAGAGTCAGACATCGATATTCAAGCCATAGGCAGAGGGCCACCTTATAGGCTTGAACAGTATCAGGGTTTCTTATTCTCCACGTCTTGGGCAACTGCCAGGCAACACCGCCAAGCCTTCAAAGATCCCGGCAAAGCTGGCAGAATCATCCCTGCTTGGCGAAGTGCAGCAATAATCTATGATCCAAGAGAAATCGCAAAGGCCCTCAAACAGGAAGCCCAAGATTGGCGGTGGGACTCTTTGGGCAAGAATGTGGATAGGTGGGTCGGGGAAGAGTTCACTGGGTGGGCTGAAGAGGTTCACAGGCTAGTCGGCAATTTACAACTCGGGCGCACAAACGCCGCAGCAGTCCAACGGTCGCTTCTAACAGTTCACATGGCTCCGATACTAGCCGTACATCATCGAATTCTCTATGACACAGAAAACACTCTGTGGAATCTGGTCTCCGAGAGAATGGGAATGAAGTGGGCTCAGATTCAGAGTGTTGCTCTAGGAGAAGGCGGACAAAGCTTCGAAGATACCTGTAAAGCAGCACTTCAGTTGTTTGTTTTGGCGGCTCAAGAAGTCAGACACCTGCTGGATCAACGACAGCGTCAGGTCGTCGCCCACGCCTGTGGTATTGCAGATTATTCCCCCTAGATAGGGACCCGCATTCCAAAAGAGACATTTAGCGAATGCTTCCGCTTCCGCGTCAAGCCATCTTTGCACTAACGTACGAATTGGGTAAAAAGACAGCGCGCACGCGCTAGCACTCGTGTGAAGATTGTAAAATGTGGACTGATTGTTTGTACGCAGACTTCATAAATCTATTAAAACAGAATTGGCAGATGTGAAGCGGAGAATTCAGAATGAAGGTTCTCCGTAGGCAAAAGTCTGGATATGCCCTCAGTTTACTCCTATGTTTAATGGGAGTAGCGCGCGTAGTTTCATGAGGAGGACGGTAGAAGGGATAGGAGAAGGAGATCCGCCATCCACCCCACTCATCCAATAATACTTAGCCTCTTGAAACATTTGGTTCTTTTTTCAGTTGACACGATTGAAAAAGATGGGTTTGTGCTCGAAAAAGATGAAAACCAAGGCCCTGCAAACGTGGCGAGGCTTTATGTTCTTTCAATTGAAGAAATTTAAACCCTTGATTGTTCGACGCGCGCGCATCTAAAGCAAAAGCAGAGCTTGATAGAAGCCTTTCAAATGTGTTTCCGACTACATTGTTTCAACTTTCTTGGAGCTGAGATTTACCGATGTTGTCTGAATGTCGATTTTGGCGTCAACGAGCAGATAGTAGTCAAACACTTTTTTGATTCGTCGCGGAGCGAGCCCTGCGCTGAATATTTTGTACATTTTGATGAGTTGGGGTTGAATTCGAAGAATATCTGTCAGCGTTACTAAGCCAAGTAGCTCGCCTTCTTTTATGATCGGCATCTTCTTGATGTTCTTCTGGAACATTAGTCTTGATGCATCTCCAATTTGGACATTAGGTCCCACAGATATCAAGGGCGTTGACATCACTTCCTCAACTTTTATTCTCTTGAGATCTTCGGACTTGGCCAGAATTCTCTTCAGAAGATCTCGCTCCGTAAGTATTCCTATAGGCTCATTGTTATCAGCAACGATCAGGCACCCTATCTCATGTTCATTCATCAGCTCAACGGCTTCTTCCACTGTCGAGTCTCTCTTCGTCGTTATCACTTTCCTCACCATGACATCGCGCATTCGAATTGACATGTAAAGTTCCCTTGAAGGTTCTATGATGGAAAGAAAGTTAAATCTTGTGAAGTCTCGATTAATATCCAAAGTCCAAGTCTTCGTCTACCCTAGTGTTGTTTTCGACTGTAGGAATCTATAGCTTAGCACGCGCTAATCATGTAGCCGCTTCTTCTCAGTCAGCCGTAGCGCGCATGCGCGTTCCTAAATTCGGTTTTTAAACATAATAAGCTGAGCCCTGTATCTCCCTGCTATATCTCCATCGATTTTCCATATACTGGACATATTCGCGCGCGATAGTAGTATTGATGGAAGCTAAGAGACTTATTGAGGCTGGATTTGAATGTGTCTGCAACCATGAAAATGTGATGATTTCTAGGAGACGAAAATAGCAGGCGTTGTACATCGTTCTTGGTGTGGTTTTCAACAAGCTATCTTCCGAGCCAGAACTGCGTGCAATATTATGCCACCAATCAGCATGAGGAAGCGCGCGCCGCCAACCCTGAGCTCGGCACGGCTTGCGGCTTGCGCCTCTTCCTTGGACATCCAGTTCAAGATAGCCCGCGGCATGGAACCTCATGTCATGACGGATTCGCGCGAGCGTGCGTTTGAATCAAATGCTAACCTGTGAAGCTATGTATTTCGGATTCACAGCTCTTAAATAGAATTTCTTTCGTTCTTTGTAACGCTTGAAGTTGGACTTGCCTAACGGAGTATTCGCGAAAAATGTACTTGGACGAGTTGTTGAGAGCCTTGTTCTGGACGGTCCCCTTTGCTGTCACGGTAGTTCTTTCTGTGTTTCTCCTATATTTGTCGCGCAAGGATGGAGACAAACGCAAGATCATGTTCATGCTGTGCTTCGCGTTTGCGTCTGTTGGCTATTCCAATCTGATGCTTCAGAGATTTGGCGTTCCTACCATATGGGATAACAATTACAAGTGGTCTTTTGTCCCAGTAACTGCCGCAGCTTCGATCGCGATCATGTCCAGTTTATTGAAACTCAAAAGCTTCGACCGGCCTTTCAAATGCTTTCTTTTCATCTTAGGCGCATCCATCGTTTTTCTGGTTTTTCCTAGCACGGCCGAGGTTTTTCGCATACCCTTGTTTAGTGCATTCGCAATGCTATCTCTTCCGGCTTCAATATATCTGTTCATAAAAAGACGAGACAATTCTGATCTAATGTTCTTCTTGGCTTTTTCTTGTTTCATTTTTTCATGGATCGCCCTGGACATTGGTTTGGTAGAGGAGATTACTGTTTTGCTCACTCTCTTTGGGATGGTGTTCACCGCTCTGATGTTCACTGTAACCAAGGACCGGATTGCCGGTGACATGGCCTCTTTTTTCATGTTGCAGGGTGAATTGGAGAAAACCCGAGAAGATCTGAAGCAAACACAGAAGAGGGCCTTCGAGGAGCTTGAAGCATCTGAAGAAAGATACAAGAGTCTGTGTGAAGACGCCAGATTTCTCATGCTCAGAATGAATAGAAAGGGAACCGTCACCTATGTGAATAGATTCGTCGAAGAGTTTGGTCTAGAAAAAAAAGATATTGTCGGAAAAAGCATGCTCAAGTTTATTCCCAGAAGAAACCGACTTAGAGTGTTCAAGGAGCATATTAGCGTTATTCGTGGGAAAAACGCTGAGGGCGAAACAGAAATTATCACTTCGAAAGGAAAACTCACTGTGGAATATGCGAGCAACCCCGTGAGACAGGGTGGAAAGATTGTCGGATGTGAAACTCTCCTTCGAGATATCACAGAAAAGAAAGAGATGGAAAGGAAACTCGAGGAATATTCGGCGCAGCTGGAAGCCAAGGTGGAAGAGAGAACTACTGATCTGAAGAAAAGTGAAGATAGTCTGAAGACTTTGTTGAACTCCGCGCAAACGGGAATCATTGTGATTGATCCAGTAACTCACACGATCCGTGAAGCGAACAAGACTGCGGTGGGAATGCTTGGTGGAACAAGAGACCATATCGTCGGGGCGATTTGTCACAAATTCATCTGTCTAGCGGAACAAGGACATTGTCCAATCACAGACCTTCGGCAGACGGTTGATAATTCAGAGGGAAAGTTGCTGACTGCCACCGGGCAAGCCATCCCAGTGATCAAGACTGTTGTTGCTGCAGAGATAGGTGGTGAGATGCAGCTGGTTGAAAGCTTCATTGACATTACCGAGAGAAAGCGGTTGGAGGAGAAGCTTGCGCGCGCGGTTGACCAACAAAGATCATTGATGCGGAGTTCTGCAGCGATGATTCACTCCACAGAATTGCGTCAGCGTCTTCAAGCGATTGTAGATGCGACTCATGGTCTTGGTTGGCGAAGAGTCGTACTCTCGGTGAGAAACGAGCAGCTAGACATTTCAGAACCCGATGATCTTGTGACCGCCGGGTTGGCACAGAAAGAACAGGAGTTCCTTTGGACCAACCGTCAATCTGGAAAAGTTTGGCGAGAACGTTTTGGGCCCGAGTTTGAACGTTTCAAAGTCGGAGAGTTCTACTATCTGCCCTATAGCGATCCTTTAGTCAAAGAGAAGTTCAGCAAAGGAGTTGTGTTAAGCCACCTGAAGCCCGAAGAGATGGTTGATTGGAACCTTGATGACTTGCTTTACGCTCCACTTCAATTGGCAGATGGACGCATTGTCGCTGTAGTTAGTATGGACGATCCTATTGACGGCAGGCGACCGACCAGGGAATCCTTGGCGCCGTTGGAGTTGTTCCTGCATCAGGCTGCAGTGGCAATCGAAAATGCTCGGTTAATCAAACAGTTGAATGATGCTAATGCTCAAATCCGAAAACATGCTGGGCAGCTTGAGGCAAAAGTGGAAGAAAGAACACGGGATTTAGTTGATGCTCAGAGAAAACTGTTGAAATCTGAGAGACTAGCTGCGATTGGTGAGTTGGCCGGAATGGTTGGTCATGATCTGCGCAACCCGCTGACCGGCATTGCAGGAGCCGCATATTATTTGAAAGCAAAAAATGGTTCCAAGATTGATGAAAAAGGCAAGGAAATGCTGGAGATCATCGAGAAAGCTATAGAGTATTCAAACAAAATCATCAGCGATTTGCTGGATTACTCAAGGGAGATAGGACTGGAATTGGCTGAAACTACACCAAAATCAATGTTGAAAGAGGTGTATTCCAGCTTGGAGATTCCTCAAAACATCCAAGTGCGAGACGAAACTGAAGACACGCCAAGAATGAGGGCTGACGTGCCAAAAATGAAAAGAGTCTTCATCAACATAATCAAAAACGCTTTCGACGCTATGCCCAAAGGCGGAGTATTAGCAATTAGAAGTGAAGAGATAGAGAAGCGCGTGTCCTTCAGTTTCACAGATACTGGAACTGGAATGAGCAAGGAAGCGCTGGGGAAACTGTGGACGCCACTCTTCACCACAAAGGCAAAAGGCATGGGGTTCGGTTTGCCCATATGCAAAAGAATAGTGGAGGCACACAGGGGCACTATCTCTGTAGAAAGCACCGTTGGAAAAGGAACCATCTTTAGGATAGACGTTCCGATTGAACTTGGAACCGAGGAAACCAAGGATGTTTGGGTGAACCTTCCAGAAACGATACAACTGGCAAAGGAAGATAACGCCAACAGACCCCGAGTTTGAACCCAAAGCAAGAGATCAGCGCGTGCTAATATCGACTATCGAACCTGCCCTGAACTGTTTCTCTTGTAGACCCTGATTGCCAGCATTGCGGAGGCGGATTGCGGTAGGCCTGCGCGTGTCGCGTACTAGTTTCATGTTCCGCTTACTGTGGATGATAGTATTTCTTCAAGCTTGTTTTTTGATATCTTGTCGCTTTTAACCGCGCGCGCTATTGTTGTTATTCAGTGTCAGGGCCAGATGTGTAGGCTACTCTTCGTCAGTCTCTTCAGTGTCAGGCTCCCAACCGACACAGGAAAGTGTCCCGTCTGAATTCGTTACAAGCGTACGCCTCAGTTTTGTCCCACATCGTTTGCACTTCCGCCTTTCATACACAGCCTCACCAGCGCGCGCGCTCGAAAGTTCGGTGGGTCAAAGACTTACAGTACCAGTCAAGGGATGGTCATATTAGCTAGTCTCAAGTTGTTCGCGAGGGTTCAAACGCTTCCTGACTTCCACGCACAGATGACACTTGTTGATGTATTCACTTTTGTTGAAAGGGCCAATGAGTGTTTTCTGAAGCTTCAACAGCCCCATCGGTCCTTCTTCTACTAGAGTCTTAATCAGAGGTTTTCTTTGCCAATCATAATCGTTTATGATGCGGCCTAGCGGTGTTTCCTTTGCGTTTCCGATGGACAGGTGCCAGCAGACATCCACCGAGCCTGACGGTTCAATGGTCAGGTATTGTGGATTTGTGAGTGTGTTCTCCATCGGTGTTTCGCCTTTGCATGGGCCTTCCAACTGGGTCTTCCGGAAATACTGCGGTATCGCCTCTAATGCGCGTCCGGCTGCCGCGACCTTGTGTACGTGTGCTTCGATTCCTACTGGTTCCAGCTCTTTCAGTATGTGTGCGGTCATCTTGTCATAATGGTTTGCGGCGTTTAATGATTCGATGACGGCAACGTTCCACGTGACTTTTTCAATGCCTGCCTTATACGAAGCCAGCGCGGCGTTTCGCGGATATTCCAGCGGGATATATTCGAGGTGAAAGGCGTCGACACTTATGCCCATAGTGTTAAGTCCTGCACTCTTCAGTCTCTTCGCCAATCTCTCGGCTCTTTTCTTGTCTTTGCCCCAAACCCCGTTTGTTAGCATCTCGATTATCGGAATGTTCATCTGCTGAGCTTTCTTGAATATGGCAGTCGCGCGAGCTGGATAAAGCATGGGTTCTCCGCCGAACACTAAAGAGGACTCGAGATCCGCGGCCTTCACAGCCTCAGTGAGATAATTGTAAGCTTCCCTAACGTCCATCACTTCATTCCGCCACGGCCCCGCGCTCGCCTGACAGTACACGCACTGCGAGTTACACTTCGTAGTAAGAGTAAACTCCAAACGTCGAAGATCCATTCAGTTCACTAAGACAAATAGTTCGAACAGGCCTTTTATCTGTGTTGCGCAGCGCCAACCAATCATTGTTTTTTGTCTTTGGTATTGACAAAACTGTCTCTCGGCTTTCGCATCAGATATGCAAATGGACCGGGGTTATCAAAATGCCTCTGAAAAGAGACTCTTATGAAGACATCACGTGCATTTGGTTCAAAATTCTGAAAGACTTTTATCGTGTGATAAATCAAACGGGTTAGAGAGGCACAAGAATGATTTCAGAACCAGGAAGACTGAAAACAGGAAAAACCTTGGGCGGCATAGGCGCCATCTTGCTGGCAGTCGGTTCATTTGGAGAGATCGCGTTGACCTATTCGATATGCCTTGGAGCCTCAGAGTTAACATTTCCGAGCGCCATCAGCGGTGTTCTGGGTCTTGTAGGCATAATACTCGTGCTCATCGGCATGAAGAACTTGGCAGAACACTACAGAGACGATGGCATATACAGAAACGCGCTCTACGGCTTCATATTCGGTATAATAGGCGTTGTTGCTGTCGCATCCGTTGTGATAACGCTGCTTTTCGGCTGGTTCTTTGAGGTAGGAAGCTTCTCGGGAATCCTTGGAGCCATAATTCTGACTTTGCTCGTCGTGTTCATCTTCTACGTGCTTGAAGCCGTATACTGCAGGAGAGCCTTGGACTCGCTCGCAGACAAATCTGGAGAAAAAATGTTCGACACTGCAGGGTTACTTCTGCTCATAGGTGCAGCTCTCACAATAATTCTCGTAGGTCTAATCATAGTTTTCAGTGCTTGGATACTGGTCGCTGTGGCATTCTTCTCCATTAGAGAACCAGCCACGCCAGCGACGTCACAGCCCACTGCGTCAAGTCCGCCATCAAAGACAGCTTAGACAAGCTGGCGCCACCCAGTGGAGGCATCTCGCAGAACTTGTCCTTTATTCCCTTTGACCACAACGCACGCTAGGCAGGGAGATATAGCATCATGTAAACGTATATCCCTAGGATCAGTTCCGTCAGCCAAAGGGCTATCGTGACTCTCATAACGTTCTTCCTTTTGAAGCATTTTTCAACGCTGGCCGTGTTCGAAAGCCATGTTGCAACGAGCCAGATCCCCATGAGTTCTACGAAGCTCCCTACCGTAGCATGTACTATCGTTAACAAAGCAAAACCCGTCAGCAGGTTCCTCAAGAGGACGCCCATGCTTAGCAAGGAAGGAACCATAATGGCAACTATCGCAACTGTGTGCAACACGATGCCGCTGCCCATCAACATGGCATGTTTCACTATGCTATGCTTAAGCCTGGCGTATATTGCCAAACCGAGGACAACAAGGATGATGGCTTGAAGTATCAGATTCAAGTCTGCAAGAAACAGTGGATTGAAGATGCCCATTTTGCCTCACAGCCCGACTTCTTAATGAATCTCGATATTGCACTAGTCCTTAATAGCCTTTCAATACTTCCTTCACTCGGGTCTCCTTTTTCTGGCTGTAGAAGCAAGATCGCGCGCGCTCCGTTTAGCACGCGCTACCAAAACAGATAAGAACTTGAGCATGAACCATGAATGCGCTAAACGAGCGTGAATTGGTATGCCTTCAGAAATCTCTGATCCTGAAAGATTCGTCGAAATCAGTGGAAACGCTGAATACTGTGCAGTGAAAAGATTGCAGGGCGTCGTGAAACTGAAGCTTCGGACACCAGGCAAGCTTTACACTTTAAAAGTTGAGCCGTTGAAGGCTGAGGAAATAATCAAGAAACTCCAATGCGAAATCCGAGAAATATAGAGGCACTTTGCAGAAGCGCGCATCTTTTCCTCGCTTGACATTTTCTCTTAGCGGGCGCAAGAAATCAAGACAACGTAGTCGCGTCCTTTTCCAAGAACTCTTGTTGTATGACGCCCTCAGATTTGAGAGAGGATCCGCAGAAAGGACAAAAGCCAAATTCACCTTCTGGCAGTTCTTTCCCACATTGCGGACACGGCGCTGCACTCTTGAATGCAATCTTCGCCAACTGCCCCACGAATCTAGAGTATAAACGTGCGTAATGGAGATACACGACGAATCCCACCGCAGCAATCACCAGCCCGACAACCCCCAGCTCGAGAGAGTTTCTCGCGAGCGGAATGGTTGAAAAGCCAGCAACCGACACAACCACACCGACAAGACAGGCTAGAAGACCGCCTCTCTCGTTTCGCTTCGCATCCCTCATCATTTCTTGAAGAAGTGCAATCCTCGCCGCTTCAGACAAGTTCAACGCCTTTTCCATGGAATAACGCGCGATGACTGTGTTTGCGCAATATGAAAAAGTGCCGCACGGACAGTAAATACGTTATGAATTCTCAATAAGAATCTATCGTCAAGACGGAGCTATTATAACAAAGCATACACGTATTTTGGCGCGTGCTTGAGAAAACGTAATAGGAAGATGCTTCGTCTATCTGCATAGAAGAACTTGGTGGGACTGTAAACTGAAGATTTCAGTTGCGGGGAAGGGAGGTGTTGGAAAGACCCTGCTGGCTGGAGGTCTAGCTTTCTCCTTTGCCAGAACCGGATTAAGCACCATAGCCATTGACGCTGATCCATCGCCGAACCTTGCCTTGACTCTGGGCCTGTCTCCAGAGGAAGCCCGCAAAATCGTGCCTCTCTCTGAGAACAAGAGCCTGATTGAGTCCAAAACGAGCACGGGATACTCGGGTATTTTTCGCCTATCTTTCAGCGTAGATGACGTTGTCCGCGACTTCTCAGTGAAGACCCCCTTTGGAGTAAACTTGATTGTAATGGGAACCGTGCAGTCTATGGGCTCAGGATGCACCTGTCCAGCAAACGCACTCATCCGGGCATTGATGCGTCACTTGGTGGTGGAAAGAGACGAGGCCGTCATCCTTGACATGGAAGCAGGCTGCGAACACATGGGCAGAGGGACAGCGCGACAAGTAGATTATATGCTCATCGTGACAGACGCAAACAGCAAATCCTTGGAAGTTGCCAACCACATCCACGCATTAGCCGCTGGCGCCGGAATGAAACAGGTTTTTCTAATCGGAAACAAGATTGCAAATGAAAATCAAAAAGATGTCATCAAAAAATATGCTCAAGAAAACGGCCTAAAGGTTCTTGACTTCATTCCATTCGACGAAATGGTCGTGGAAGCAGAAATGCGAGGCGAGACCCCGCTCAAACATGAGACCTCAAAGGCTCTGCTCGCTATAGAAAGACTGTGCAAGAACTTCACGACGAAGAACAACTCATAAATCTGAAAGAATACTCCTTTGTGCAGAGGAGAAGGAAGAACATTTGAAGACGCTTGTCACTATCGGCCGTGGAGGAACGGGAAAGACGAGTTTTGTGGCCATGATGGCCAAGCACTTCAGCGAGGCTGGAGACTCGCCTCTTCTCCTGGTGGACGCTGACCCTGACCAGAATCTGGGTGAAATGGTCGGGGTAGACCTGAAAGAAGTGGGCAAGAAGTCAATCTCAGACTTGCTCGTGGAGACTTTTCTGGAAGAGGGCGGAACCACCGTTGGCGTTGCCCCCACTGAGCGGGTTGAAAACAAGATATGGGCTCGAGGCATGTACGAAGGCGACAGTTTTGACTTCATCGCCCTCGGAACAAAATGGGTTGAAGGATGCTACTGCCTGCCAAACGCCGCTCTGAAAGGAGCACTCGAAACCCTGACAAAGAACTACAAGTACGTACTCATCGATTCGCCAGCCGGCCTAGAGCACCTGAACCGAAGAATCGCGACAAAAGTCAATGACGTTTTCGATGTCATCGACCCTTCCAAGAAATCCATCGACCACGTTGAACGGGCCTATCGCGTGGCCAAAGAGGTCAAAATAGCCTTCGAGAACTTCTACGTTGTCGGCGGCTACAGGCTTCCAGAAAACCTGAGAGGCCATGTTGAAAACGCTTTGAAATTCAAGTATCTGGGCAAGATAACTCGCGACGAAAAAGTCGAAGAGTACGTTCTTGAAGGAAGATCCTTACTTGACCTGCCCTCAGACTCTCCAGCGTTTGCTTCAGTCAAGGAAATATTGCTGGCGGCCGGTTATTCCAAGCATTAATTGGTATGGGCTTTATCGCGTCTGCTTCCTGAACCATCTGGTTAGTAATCAGTAGCGCGCGCGCTACTGCAACTCTAAGAATTTTCTCGACTAAGATCTCAAGCCAGCCATACATAGCCTTCAAAGTCGCTCCCCTTTTTCACTTGTAATGTCAGATGTAATGTGTATTGTTACAAACCATGGAGAAAAACAGGCTGAACTACTGTTCAGAGTGGACTCAGCCCTTTTTTTTTGTAATGTCAGATGTAATTTTCAATGTATTAGTCAGGGACTAGGTGGTTTTGCCCGCGGTACAAAGCCAGAATGGCTAGGTGCGCGCGCTTTGGACTTGGCGCCTCTAGGGCCTCAGTCGTTTCATCAGATTTACACGATCCACGTAAAATCCACTTTTCTCATACAGGCTGACAGCCTGCCTGTTAGAAGACGAGGCGAGGATGCCCGCATGAGTATACCCTTTTGATCGCAGGTGTTCCAAAGCGTAATCCAATAATCTGCCTCTTATGCCTTGTCTACGAAGCTCGGGGGCAACCCAAAAATCGAGTACTGCTCCGTAGGGAAATCCTACACAAGGGTTGGCCAGTTCTCCAACAGAGATGAACCCGACCTGATTGTTGGTTTCAGAGACGCGACGAACACTCTGAATTTGAAACGTTCAGTTTTGACAAAACGCTCAAAATCATCAAAGACAAGCTTGTCACAGACTGTTCGGTCTAGTTCAGTCTTCTGATCGTCAGGAATGTCCTGCCAATTCGTGTCAGAGTCCTCCGTAGACAAAGGGTCTGTCTGCATCTTGCATTGGACGAATACTTATTGCGCGTCTCGCTGACACATTCCTAAGCAAACTTGAGCTTCCCTTAAAAGTCTGCCCGAGAAGGCCACGGTTCACCAACATGGTCAACACATAATTTAGGGACAAGCCGGCGCGCGCCATAATCTGGCGGTCGCATTGTACACGAGTCACGGCTATTACAAAAACCAACTCTATCCGTAATTGATCGGTCGACCTATTTTTCGGTATTAATGAGGGCTAAATAGGGTTCTGTGAAATCGATTGTTACAAGATATCAAGAATGAAAAAGGTTTTTTGTTCAATTGTATTTTGATCGTGTCTGCTCATCTGTCAGTACATGCTTGATTCGTTCTTTCCATTCAGGCGATTTCCAAGTTCCCAAGGCTTCATGTGTCAGGTAATATTTCTCTGGAATTGGATGTGTTCCGATAACCACGTCTATATCGTATTTCTGCTTTACAAAGTCGCGCAACTGGTCAATGTAGGGGCAGGGTGGATAACCCACGAGCATGCCTGTGGCAAAGTGAACCACTTCAGCGCCGTTTTTCTTCATTTCTTCAATACAGTCTTCAACGTTTCCCCCAGGACATCCTCCACAAGTAGTGTATCCTACGAGCTTCACTTCCTGGTCGGCGTACAAACTGAAAGCTCCTTCCTTGTTCTTCAATGCTCTTAAGCATTTGCCGCCGGCGCAAGTATGGTAACGATCACAGATCACTATACCCACATTCTTCTCAGGTTTAGACATTGTTCTCCACGATCATCCAGCATAGAAATGTAAGTCTTATTGTTTTCGGAACACGTGCGCGCGCTATCCTTGCTCCTCAAAATAAGAATAAAAACATTTTTAGCCATTTTGGCAACAACCATGCGCGCCAGCTTACGCAACTCTTAATTTGTCGGCGGTGTAGAGATTGTTTCTGGTGAAAGAATGCCGAAGTATAAGGCTACAGCTAAATGGATCGAAAATGTTCGTTCGGTGGTTGACAATTCCAGAACACACAGCATAGTCTGCGACCTCTCTACTTCCGCAGGCGGGGACGATAAAGGCCCGACTGCCATTGAATTGGCTCTAATGGCCTTGGCAGATTGTGCAGTGACTATATTTGCGGATGTCTGCAAGCAGAGCAAAATCGAAGTCACCAAAGTCGAGGCCGTGGTGGAAGCAGAAAAATCTCCTGATTCCCCTGTGTTGACTGGAGTGACCGTGAAGACCAAAGTGTGTGCAGCTGCAAGAAAGGAGCTGCTGGAGGGTGCTTGGCGGAGAACTGAGGCAAACTGTCCGGTGCTGTCTATATTCAAAGAACCGATTCCGTTGAAAGTGGAATTCGAAGTAGTGCCCAAATAGCTAGAACAGAATGCTTCATGCTGAAGTGCAAAAAGGAGGTGAGTCTTTGCTGTTTGTCGCTTCCCATACCCATCATGCCACAAAATGTCCATTAGAAACGCCTGAAGGGAAAACAATGATAAAGAAGCTCTTTTCAGATGAGAACGTTAGGAAATCGGGTCTCAAAATAGTCGGAGCTTATGTCAGTTGTCCAAAAGACAAGAGTACAGAACACAAAGGTTACTTCATTATAGACGCCGACAGTGCCCCAACCGTTGCAAAGTTCTTTGGTCAAATGGCAGTTGACGTAAGACCAGTCGTACCCTTCAGCGAAATCGCGAAAACCTTGTAGTGCTATCCAAAGAAGCCTAATGACCTATCCCCCCTTTTTTTTATCAAGAGCGTGCGGTGTGCGTGTCATAGAGTTTGTGTTTGTAGTATCCCTTTGCAGTGTATAATGCTCCAACGGGATTGTGGCATAAGACCCTGTCCTTAGCAACTAAGACTGTTACGGGTGCTTTGGAATACTTGATGAAGGTGGAGTCATGTCCTACGCAGAGTCCTACGATTATGTTCAGCTCTGTTTTCGCCTTGTTCATGATTAAGGTTTGTGCTACTGGGTTGCAAATAGGCTCGAAGGTGCCGGGATGTACTTTCTCATTGTCTTTCAGTCCCAACTCTTCCTTTGGAACACCACCAGTCTTGCAGAATACGAAAGTCACCTGAAAGCCATTGCATTCGAGAATATCGGTCAGTACTTTTCCCTCCTCGGCCAATCCTACACAGCAGGCAACACCGAGCCTAGCGAAATTCATCCTTCTGGCAAATTCCATCGTGTCCTCGACTCTGGTCCACTTCATATAACCTTCTGACTCCACCAGAGCAGAAGCACGAGCTAATCTTCCCACGCCGGGTTTTTTATATTCTTTCCTAGCTTTCCTTAGGACATCTTTCTCAACGTTCATCGGGCAAAAATCCAGCTTGGAAGTAACTCGAGCTCGTTGAGGGTGTTCGCATACGAAAACGGTACATTTGCTACATTTAACCATGATCTTTCCCCGCGAATAGGTTGACGTTGTTTTTGCAGAACTTATGTCTTACCCGCGCGCGTCACATTGTGAATTCCCATTTGCACCACGAGTCTGGAGGGTGTTTGTCTGGTGGACAGACCAAGCAGATTACTTCTACTTTTGGATTGAGAGTTTTCGCGAAATTCTTCAAATATCCGAACCGTACTTTCTTGCAGGGAAATTCGCATAAACCTTTGCCCAGACGAGCCTCCTGAGTCCTGCACCTATCAATGCCAAGGATAGCCCGCTTTTTTCCGATTTCGATGGTCTTGAAAGGTTGATCCAGTGCCCAACTGGATTTGCGCAAAAGACAAATAATCATGGACATATCTGGGTTTTCGCTAACCTTGAACATTCGTTGCAGGCTCTTGGCCTCGATTGCAGCCATGCTCTCCCAAGCCCCAGCGTCAAGTTCAGTTGCTGCTTCAGTCCCAAACTTCTTTTCGATGCCGAGAAAATACAGACCATCAACTCTCCAAATGTTGCGAATTTGCAGAAAGAAATAATCAAACAGTTTCTCCATGGGCATCTCTGCCAGTGTCTTACGGTCTTCTCGACTTCCAAGAGGATATTCACTCATGCCTTTCACCATTAAGACTCGTTTATGCAATTGACTCGCTATGAAAAGCTATTGTTTTGTTTATGTTTCCGGAATGTTTTGTTTCCAGCTTGCGTTGCGCAACCTTTAAGAGAGTTATGAATATTTATTCATAATCGTGCCTAGACCCAGAATCTGCCGGCGAGTATGCTGCGAACCGGGCGTGACGTATTTCAAACCCAGAGGTGTTCCGATGACTTCTTTGGAAAGCGTTGGCTTGAGCGTAGATGAATTTGAAGCGATACGGTTGAAGGATCTCGAGGGATTGGAGCAGACAGCGGCGGCTGACAGTATGCGCATATCGCAACCGACATTTCACAGAGTCATTGAAGCGGCAAGAAAGAAGGTGGCAGATGCATTGGTCAATGGCAAAGCCATACGAATAGAAGGAGGAGAATACATGTCGGACGTAAGTAGAAAATTCAAATGCCTTGATTGCGGCCACAAGTGGGAGGAACCGCATGGAAGAGAAAGATCCGGGGCCTGTCCTAAATGCGGAAACAAGAACATCCACAGGGCTGCAGAGGACAGAGGGTATGTTCGACTTGGAAGAGGCCACAGAGGCCATTTTGAAATATGAAGGAGTTTTCGAATTGACAAGCACGCAAGAATTTACAGAGAGAGAAAAACAGTTTTCGGACCAGGAGCAGAAGCTTAGGGCCAAAATGAGCAAGGTCAGACACAAGATAGCTGTAATAAGCGGCAAAGGAGGCGTGGGCAAAAGCACGGTGGCAGTGAACCTGGCCGTGGCCCTCGCGATGCATGGACACGCCGACCGGATCGGGATTCTTGACGCAGACATACATGGCCCCAGCGTACCGAGAATGCTAGGACTGACAGGCCAAAGACTCCAAGTGGGCCCGCCAGGAGCTTTTCCGGCATCAGGCACGTTGGGAATAAAGGTTGTCTCCATGGATTTCCTGCTGCCTGATGAAAATGCACCCGTAATCTGGCGTGGACCGCTAAAGATGACGGCTATTCGCCAGTTTCTGTCAGAGATAGTCTGGGGAGACCTAGATATTCTGCTAATTGATCTCCCTCCTGGAACAGGCGATGAACCGCTAAGCATTGCTCAGCTACTACCGGAAATGGACGGCGTCGTGATAGTGACAATCCCCTCCAAAGTCTCACAAGTGGTCGTTAAGAAGTCTATCACCTTTGCTCGGCAGCTTGGAATGCCCATCATCGGCGTCATCGAGAACATGAGTGGCTTCATCTGTCCTCATTGTGGAAAAAAATCTGACATATTTGAGTCTGGAGGCGGGCGAAAGATTGCTGAAGAATTGAATATCGCATTCCTTGGAAGCATCCCAATTGATCAAGAAATCTGTGAGGATGCTGATAGAGGGGAACCATTCATCGTGGAGCATCCAAACTCTGCAGCTTCAAAGTCCTTCATGGAAATTGTCAAGAAGATCGAAGATTTCCTGAAACAGGAGGCGAAGAAGTAGTGAAAAAGGAGGTGACACAATGAAAACCACAGTCATTGTTCCTGTGTCAGATAACAACGGTTTGAACGCTAGGATAGCAGAGCATTTCGGAAAAGCGCCTTTCTATGCTGTTGTGGCTTTGGACGAGGACGGAAAAGTCGAAAACGTCGAGACCATGGAAAACAAGGGCGAACATTTCGGGGGCGAAGGACACATGCACGACTACATTCTGGAGCGGAAACCGAACGCGATAATAACCTACGGAATGGGCCCCCGCGGTTTAAGTGGCTTCCAAGAAGCAGGAGTGGCGGTGCTGAAGGCGAACGCAGATACGGTCAAAGACGTAGTCGCTACATACAAGGATGACAAGCTTCAAGAACTTACCGAAGGCTGCCATCACGAACACCATCACTAGGATTAGAACTCTAAGAGTTTGGTTCTAGAATGAACGAGAAGAACCATCTTTTTAGAGAAGGAGAAAGAGCTGCGATTATTTCTGCAGCTGTTCTCCTAGCATTCAGCCTTCTGAAAGCCACAGTATCGGTGATCTCGGGGAGCGTGGCATTACTTGCTGACTCGATTCATTCCTTTGCTGACATCTTTTCCTCGATTGCAGTCTGGGCTGGACTCAAGCTAGTTCAGAAAAAACCTACCGAAAGATTTCCATACGGATATTACAAAGCAGAAACCTTGGCCTTGCTAATAGTCGCCGTAACGATCGTTCGTTTGCGCGGAAAATGCTTGCTCAGAACCATAAGCGTTATGAATGCGCGTATTTGCTTAATAAGGCGCATTTCGAGCACGCTATAGGAGAGGTAATCTTGGCTCGCGATCCTGTTTGTGGAATGTATGTTGATGAGGAAACTGCGGCCTTCAAGACTGTGGTTGATGGAAAAACCTACTATTTCTGCAGTGAACAATGTTTACGCACATTCACCCAGCCTGAGGTTGAGAGACGCAACCTAAGGCATTTAATCATTCTGAGTTTCACTTTGGGCTTGTTGACTTTCTTGTTTGGCTTATTCGCCGTTCCATTGCCCTTCTTGCCCCTGAACGTTTGGCTTTTTCTGCTTGCGACACCCGTCCAGTTCATTGCGGGCTACAGGTACTATCGAGGTGCTTATGGTGCGGCCCGAGCCAAAACGGTAAATATGGATACGCTGATCGTTGTTGGAACAACCACTGCTTGGGCGTATAGCACGCTGGTGACTTTCTTGCCCAAGCTGATGCCGAGCCAAGACGTTTACTTTGACACTTCAGCGTTGATCATAGCACTAATTCTAATTGGAAAATACTTGGAGGAGGCCGCCAAAGGCCGGGCCTCTGAGGCAGTACGTAAACTAGTTGACCTTCAACCCGCGTTTGCGAATGTGCTAAAAGAAGACGGAACAGAGGAGAAAGTGCCGGTCGAGAAGGTAATGCCTGGGGAAGTACTCCTGATTAGGCCAGGAGAAAAAATACCATTAGATGGCGTGGTGATAGAGGGTTCATCTTCCGTAGATGAAAGCATGATCACTGGTGAAAGCATACCTGTGACAAAGGAAAAAGGAGCACAGGTCATTGGCGGTACCGTGAACAAGGAAGGTGCCCTAAAAATTGAAGTCACCCGCATAGGCATGAACACGACCCTGAACCAGATCGTGCAAATGGTAAATGATGCTCAATTAAGCAGGGCTCCAATTCAGAGGCTGGCCGACACAATATCCGCATACTTCGTGCCTGCCATACTCTCCATCGGAGTCATCACCTTCCTGCTCTGGACGTTTGCGGTTGGTGCAAGCTTCGGCTTTGGCCTAACAGCTTTCATAGCCGTGGTCATAGTTGCCTGTCCCTGCGCTATGGGTATTGCTACCCCTACTGCGATACTGGTCGGGGCCGCAAAAGGCGCCCAGAACGGGATACTAATAAAAGGCGGCGACTACCTCGAAAAAACCAGAGAACTACAAGCAATCGTCTTCGACAAAACTGGCACACTAACCAAGGGCAAACTCGCTGTTACCGACATCATCGGAGACAATCAAGAATCACTACTGGCTTTGGCAGCTTCGCTTGAGAACCTGTCGGAGCACCCAGTAGGTCAAGCAATCGTTAGAGAAGCAAAAAGCCGAAACGTCGCCTTGGAGCAACCAGAAGATTTTGAAGTTCTTCCAGGAAAAGGATTGAAAGGCAAGGTCAAAGGCAAAAAGGTAGTCATAGGCACCCAAAGACTAATCGAAGAATCAAACATAACGATAAGCAAAACAAACCAAACAAACGCTGAAAACCTGTTCAGCGAAGGAAAAAGCGTCATCTACGTAGCAGTCGACACTAAAGTCACCGGTTTAATCGCCGTTGCGGATGAACCCAAAGACAACGCCGCAGAAGTCGTTAAGAAACTCCAAACGATGAATCTCCAAGTCATAATGATCACCGGAGACAACAAAAGGACAGCCGAAGCCATCGCCAAGAAAGCAGGCATCAACCGGTACCTGGCCGAGATTCTACCCGACAAGAAAGCTGAAGAAGTCAAGAAACTCCAGAACGAAGGTTTAGTTGTGGCCATGGTTGGCGATGGCATAAATGATGCACCCGCCTTAGCACAGGCCGATGTGGGAATTGCCTTGGGAAGCGGAACGGACATTGCAATGGAAACTGGAGGCATAGTCCTGATCAGAAACAATCTCATGGACGTGGTAACTGCAATTCAACTCAGCAAGAAAACGTACTCAAAAATCAAACAGAATTTCATCTGGGCATTCTGTTACAATGCAGCTCTCATTCCAGTGGCGGCGGGAGTGCTTCAGCCGATCGGCATAGTTATGAACCCCGTCTTTGCAGCAGGAGCCATGGCCTTTAGCTCCATATCCGTGGTCTCAAACTCCCTGCTTCTGAGACGATTCAAGCCGGAGAAATGAACAATGAGCACTAGCAACGAAAAACCGCTCACAATGAAGCTTATTCCCATCGTTCAAATGGATTGCTCAACATGCGTTCCAATTTTGGAGAGAGAAATCCTGAAGCTTAACGGAGTGAGAGAAGCTCGAGCAAATTACCTGACTAAAATGGTAAAGGTTGTGTATGATTCGGATTCGGTCAGGTTGTCCGAGATAGAGTCGGCCATTGAAAGAGTTGGTTATCAGATTGCTTACAAGAAGTATCCCGGTGTTGCTTCAAAATTGAAGGGGCTATTTCGAAAAGAAAAACCAAGCTACGTGAAAGTTATTTCTGACGCTGATTTTGCCTCAAAGGTACTGCATGCATCCAAACCAGTTGCCGTTCTTTTTTCATCGCCAAATTGCCCCACATGTCAAGTAGCGAAGTCAGTGTATGTTGAAACTGCTGAGGATTTAGCTGGGCGCGCTGAGCTTTACGAGATGGATATTTCTACATCAGAGATTTGGCACAACTATGACATCCTTAGCATTCCCACTATTCTAATCTTTAGAGATGGTCAACTGAAAGGAAGATTAATGACCCTACCACAAAAAACCGAGATAATCGAGGCTTTGACTAAATAAAGGCGAAAAAGTGCATAGCGCGCGCTACCATTCAGAAATCGGTTATGTTGTGGCCTTTTGCTCTTGCTTTGGCTATTATGTTTTTGTACCATTCGGGTAATTCGAATTTCTCGATTTTTCTTGCTGGAGAGTAGGGTTTGATGTCTAGT
>Ga0187870_1001058_pt1 | contig 26838 bp, 30 predicted proteins | sample June2016WEW_13_1_3_FD_132974 | JGI IMG/M metagenome (GOLD analysis project Ga0187870, IMG submission 132974) | Peatland microbial communities from SPRUCE experiment site at the Marcell Experimental Forest, Minnesota, USA - June2016WEW_13_150 | ecosystem: Environmental > Terrestrial > Soil >... | reverse complement strand
CTTAATGCTGTCGTGGCAGTCGGAATTGGCTATGGCTGCGCCGAGGCCTGTCATAGTTAGTTGGTTCTGCTCTTCGAGGTCGCGCCAGATCCTTGCGAACACCCGGGCTGAGTTTTCCGGGAGTGAGAGGGCGTAAATCAGAGTTCCAAGGAGCGTGGCCAGGCCGACTTGGCTGAGGCTGAATCTCAGGTTGATGCCGGGGATAAGTGAGATGATTTTCGGTGAAAGGTGCATTTCGCGGCCATCCGAGGTCCTCCCTAGGTTCACATATTCCCCATTTACGTCGAAGACAATGACGGGTGCCCCCTCTTTCACGAGGCTCGTGACGAGGAGTTTTGTGAGGTGGGATTTCCCGGTGCCTTTCCTTCCGGTAACTATGTTCAATCTCCCATCTAGGGCGGCCAGGTCGGAGACGATGTGTGGGAAGCGGCGAGTGGACCCAAGTTCGAATGAGTGTCTGCCCGCCAGGGAGTCTGTTAGGAGTTTTGGGGGCATGACTTGCACCTGCGAATGGTTCCGGGACGGCAGCCATGCGACGTCCCGGCTGAGGTGGCCTTGCTCTAACGCGCCCCGTATCTTTCCCAGCAGAAGTCGGGTGTCCTTCAGAACCGTGATCTGGGAGGATACTTTGAACGGGTCCACATCATCCCCTGAAAAGGACCCCTCTGAAATGCCGTCGCGTAACATGTCCTCTAAAATGCCCGGTATGTTGGCGTATTGCACGTCGATGATTTGCACGATTAGGGAGCGGTCTTTGATTCGGTCAGTGACTAACAGGTAGTCCCCTTTCTCGACCTCTTCGTTGGGGAAACTGAGTAGGTGTATGCTGTCACCTTCTTTGCGGAGGATTTTCAATGCCAAGCCTCCCAAGCTGTTCCGAAGGGACCGAAGAGTGAACGCCGAAGCGCGAGTTTAGGTATTAGTTGAACGCCGAATTGTGCGGCTGCGACAACTTGCATAGCCAGCACGTCGCTGGCGGTGAAAGTGGAGAGTATGTGGGCCATCCGGAGCGTTTCAGGGTAGCCCTGGTCAACAATGTCTGTTCCAGTTAATTGTTGAAGCCCAGTTACGGTGTCTTGGAGTGGTATTTCGCGGTCGACATCCATCCTGAAGGGATAACCGGACTTTGCTAGCCTACCTACGAAGACGCGGCCGAGAAAGCGGACGGGGTAAGGTGGAAATTGCTCTGTGACCTCCGCGTCCACATTCAACAAGCAAGGCTCTATCCGATGCTCCAAGAGTTCGGTTATGGACTTGTTGTTGATGCGCAATTTTGTTTTCTTGGATATGGCAGCGACTATGCTTCGGTTTCGGCGGGCGGTTTCAAGAATTCGTTCTAGTTCCTTTGACGGGTTGTCTGGCGTGCCAGCCGTTAGGGAGCCATCGATCAGTACGAATCCGTTCGAGATCGATGAACTGACGCTGAACTGAAGCCAGCGTTCGAGGATGTTTCGTACCCGTTTGAGGAGGCTGTCAACGTTGGGCTCGCCAGTAAATGGAGATAGCGTGAGGTTTCCGAATCCGCTGAAATCTGCAAAGCTATTGTTACCGAGAGAGAAGATGAGCGGACCGTATCGGACGTATCTGTAGCGGCCGTTTTCGAGCAATACGACTGCGCCTCGAAGCGCGCAGAGTGTGCCGTCGGCGAGTTCACCGAGTTTAATTGTGGAGGTGTCGATGGCGGCGATGGGGCGGTTTGACTTTGTTGGCTTGAGTGGGACTATGCGTTCTTCGTGGAGTTGGTTGAGTTCGATGGAGCGGGCGTCTTCGTCGTCGAATTCGGGTACGTTGAAGGTTGGAGCGATTGCTGATTCTGTGTATAGTACGTCTCCGCGTACGCCCTCGATTGAGGTTCGGCAAAATTCGATGAAACGTTCTGGTAGGGCGCCTGGGCTGAGCGCGTCGTCTGGGTAGAGAAAGTTACTTATCCTCTGCTGCTCCGTAGCTGCTGATGGGTGGGTGCGGTGGTTCATGTTACTCTCGCCCCCGTTGCGGGATGTTTCCCCCGAAACTCCCGCGCCGCCGCACCCTCACCCTGAGTAAGGGCCATGATTTTGGTGGGCACCTCGTGCTACTTTGAAGCGCCTCCGTTGAGCAGGAAAGTTTCGAGTTGCATCAGACCCTTCTGAGTGACCCGATACTTTCCCCTATCCGTTCGGTCAATGAGCGCGGATTTTTGCAGTTCAACGATCACGTTCCTAATGGTCTTGGGCGCCTTGCCAACGCCGGTTGCGATCTCCTCGATGCTCAAGGAATCTGATTCCCGTTTGCGCATCTTGCCGGCAAGGTGGGCCATGAATAGTAGAATTGAGATAGCCCGGTCCGCTGGGATATCATTCCGAGTGAGCAGCAGTTGTCCTGTGGCAGTCATCTTTGCGAAGTCTGACACCTTGTCGGTCAAACCGGCTAGGTCGGGGACGAAGACGAGCCTCTTCGCCAAATCGTATGTTGGGACTGCCTGTGATAGGAATTGGAGAAGTTGCGGAACAATCTCTTCAATAGACCCTGAGGCTTCGTAGTGTAACCCGTTGACTTCAACCTGGATTTTGATTTGCACAGTTTCTGTTTTTGACATTGCCTGTGACTCCTATGTTTTTGGTTTCAGTTTCGGAAGGATTTGCTCTCGGAAGATGTGTAGGCCGAGGGTTGTGGCGCGGTACTCGCCTTTGCCCTTTCTCTCTGCCAAGTTTTCTCCGCAGAGTTCGCTGAGGCGGCCTGCTACGGTTCCGGAGGTTCGTTTCGTGGCCGCAATCAAGTCGGCTGATTGGACATAGTCCTTGTCGGATTTGCCGAGCATTTGAGCGATTCGAGCTTTGGCCAGGTGAAGTAGAATGAGCTCCCGGTCAGCTAGGCTCTCGACTGGGACCGTGACCACTACACCTTCAGGGGTTACGGCGAGAACGCCTTGGCAGGCTTGGGCTAGTTCGTTTAGGTCGACTGAGAGTGTGAGGTGTGATGCAAGTTCGAGCGTGGGGATGATTTTTGTTAGAAAGGTGAAGACTTCTTTGATGACGAGTTCGGGTTGGCCGGTGATTTTTTTCTCCAGTGAGCCGTACTTGATTGTGACGTCTAGTGGTTGTCTTATGCTTGAGAGCTGCTGTTGGCCTTCCGACAATTTACTTTCACTTCACATTCACTCTCGCAAAGCATATAAGCTTTGAAGTGCGCAATATTCCTGCTAGGTGTTACTCATTGTCATGCACGTTGCAATGTGCATTGCCATACAAGATTGTGTCAGAGCTGAGAGTTCTGCTAGGTGTTACTCACCTTCAGCTCATTGGCCATCTAACGTGCACCAGCTCAACGGGGACCGTGCGACAGCCGCTTCACGGGGACGTGAGGGCTAGGTTTGGACTATAACCAACTCAAACTGGTCATTCTTCAGGCGCTCTCTGATGTCGGCCCCACAGATAGTGAAGCCCTAGCGAAAAGACTGGAGCCCATCGGAATCTTGGTTGAGATTCATGCGCTCCGGATGGCGTTGATGCGATACTACAAACTTGGCCTACTGAAACGAGAACGACAGGGAGGAGTACTTGTTTACTCGCTTTCAGAACGCGGAGCAGAACGCCTCCGGTGGCTTCAACAAACCAAGGATAACACTCGACTCGCAGGACACCATGCTGCCGAGAGCACATCCACCCAACGCACATGAATTGCACGACCGCCAACACGGATGCAACTGCCACCCTGACAAGGAACGGATGGTGGTGTCACCTCACTCTCGGGTGAGGTCACCCCCCTATGGGGGGGTCTCGCATCGAAAGTTTCACCCGTGATGCTGCCTGCCCCACGAAGTGGCATTACTTTCTACACCAAGTGGGACTACTTCGCGCCCCAACCATGACCAGCCGTGCTGGGAAGGAGCTAGTTGCAGCTAGAGCTTGCAGTCTACTGTGTGGTGGAGGTTGGTGGGCGGAGTTTCGGGAGAACCTCTTGGGTGATCCACTGCAAGCCTGCGCCTGAGAGCGAGTAGCGGCCCTGTTCCGCGATCAGTTTGCCCTCCTTGCGCAACTCGCTCACCCGAGCGCGAGCCACATTATCCTTAACCGCCTTCCAACTCGTCCCCAGCCACTCAATCAGCTTCGCATCCTCAACCGGAGACGGGTTCCCGCTGTACAGAATTAGGCCAATGGCTTCTTTCGCGGAAATCCTATCAAACGGAATCGTGAAATGCAACTTACCATCCGGCGTCGTCTCAAGAATCCCCACCAACTCCTCGCCAGGAACAATCAACTCCGCAGATTGATCGCCTATGACTGGTTGCGCACCCAGAGCAGTTGTCGGTTGGGATTGAAGCAACTCCTCGAATTTCCCCCGCACATATTCGAAGTCGCCTTCAAGTTCCACTTCGAAATTGCCACGTCGCAGTCTGAACCTGAGTCGTCTCTCCGACAAAACTTCTCACCTGCAAGAAGTTCGCGACCCATTATTTCACACTTGCGAGAGAGTTCCGTAGGACACCACCCCATTTTATAATGACGTGCAAATGATGTCTTCACGAACTTGGAAACACTAGAAAATGTCGCGGCAGAACGACCGCTACCCATCCTAAAATGGGCCGGAGGCAAAAGCCAACTACTGGATACCCTCGAAAGCAATTTCCCTTCCTCTTTCGGCACTTACATTGAACCATTCCTTGGTGGGGGAGCCGTTTTCTTCCGACTGGCCGCATTGGGCAAAATAACTGGAGCAGTATTATCTGACCTGAACAAGGACCTAATCAATTGTTACGTGGCAGTCCGTGACCATACAGATCAATTACTGGTTCAGCTCCAGAGGTTTCAACGCCACGCTCGCGACAAGCGATTTTACTATCAAGTTGCGCGAAATCGGTTCAACGAAATCCAGCTGCAGACTGGCCTGGAAGGAGATGTTGAGAAAGCATCATTGCTCCTCTACCTCAACAAAACTTGCTATAATGGGCTCTACCGAGTCAACCAAAAGGGCGGCTTCAACGTCCCGTGGGGACGGTACAAGAACCCGCGAATCTACGACGAGAGTAATTTGCGCGCCGTCCAAAAAGCTCTTAGCCGTGTTGGAGTTCGAATATTGTGTGGGAATTATTCACAGACTACGAACGACGCCCAAAGCAATGACTTCGTTTACTTCGATCCTCCCTACCAACCAATTAGTCGCACAGCCAACTTCACAGCATATACGGCACAGAGTTTCGGATGGGGTGATCAAGTGAACCTCGCGCGGGTCTTCTCCGATCTCCACTCGAAAGGATGCCTAGTAATGTTGAGTAATTCACCTAAGGTTCAGAAACTCTATGAGAACCATGATTTTCGAGTACAAAAAGTCAAAGCCACGCGCGCCATAAGTTGCGTCGGAAACAAGCGCGGCCATGTTGATGAACTACTAATCACGAACTACTAGTACCTTGTTTCCGCATCGTCTCGCTCTATAGCTTCCCTTCGTTCGCCTTTGCCACAAAACCTTCCAGCGGCACTATTTCAACAGTCTCGCAGTTCTTCAAGTACGCGGCTAGACCAGTGCTTAGATAGAATTGCTTGAGTGTCCAACCTTCACCCGCCAATACCAAGTAGGCCTTCCTGTATTTCCCTTCACTCTTGAGGACCGCATCAGCCAAGCACATGATTTCAAACGGGACCTTCTGTTCAGCCGTCCCAGAAACTTGTTGCCACTTTAGCGATACAGGAATTTGGCCACCTCCCTGCGCTGTGAGTAGAACATCAACTTGATGCTTCCTTCCGCCAAGTCGCTGGCCGATCACGGCTTGCTTTTCATAGAGGTAACCGCCTTGTTCCAGCGCGGGAAGTATCATGCTTTCTAGGACATGTCCTGTGGTGGTGTCGCGCCCCATAATCGTGCCCCATTGGAGAGGTTAGCTGGCACACAATGTTAGGCGAATTGAGATTTAGAACTGTCGCAACGTGAAGAAAAACAACTACCCGAGTAGGAAGGTACTTCAGTGCTTTACTTTCGAGCTCCGACGAGTGCCACGACTCCGAGAGTGGCATTCTGGAAGAAAGTTTGCCGAAAACCTGTTGCTGATAGCATTTTGCAGATTTCTGAAGGGGGAGTTGAGAGTTGGATTGACTTTCCCAAGTAGATGAACGTTCGGTACCAACTTTCTGATACCAATTTCCCAAGGGTTGGGAATACTTTCAAGACATAGAGCAGGTACATCCTGCGAATCAACGACCTGCTGGGAAGGACAAAGTCCACCGACAAGAACCAACGGACATCAGCAAGCGTTCTTCGCGCTTCTCTGAACATCATTTCCTTATCGCCGAAATTGCGCAATGCCAATCCAACCGTTTCATAATCGAAGACGCTCTCGCGAAAAGGCATGTACTCGCCAACTGCTCGTACAAATTCTATTGCGACTTCTTTGCGGTGCTTTCTTGCAACGGCTGGCTGCAGCATCGGAATGCTCGGGTCGAGTCCAACTACCAAACCACCCTTGCCCGCGAGCCGCTGCAGAGGAAACGTGATCAGCCCCGTCCCACACGCCAAATCCAATACGCGAAGAAACTCACGATGTGTGATTCTTGAAAGCAGGCGCCTTCTCCAAGCCCAATCCATGCCAAACGTTAGGAGGTGGAGAAGGAGGTCGTACTCACGTTGCACGTCGGTGAAAATCACTCGCACGAACCTAGCCTTGTCACCGAAACCGGTAGGAATCTCCACGAGAATCCAATCCCGCAAACGTCATCAAAGACCTAAGGAGACAACCTGTACACAACGAGACCGATTGCGATCAGGTCAACGGCTGCCACGATAAGTTTGAGTGCTTTCTCCGGCCGGGCTAGAAGCTGAACAGTGCCTATGGCCTCTTGACTTCCATCAGAGAACCGCATTTCAACCAAAGGCTTTCTTCGGCGGAAGTCTTTGCACCAACGGGATAGGTTGATTTCAATGCCCGCCGTAGCCGCCATAGCCAAAGCAACCAAAACGGCTCCAATTGTAATTGTCAAGGCGTTAGCGTAGTAGCTGATCAGGGCCGGTAGTGCCGCCCACGAGAAGGCAAATGACAAGTCACTGTGAAAGATCCCTCCGAAGGCATCAGTGTTGTACGCGAAGAGAAAGAACGTCTCCAGAACGATGAAGACCATTAGAACCAATGGTGGAACGACTGAATTGGACAATGTGTACAAGTAGACGACGGCGTAGGTTCCAATGCTCAGCGCCATGAGAAGCGGTATCAGGAAGATTGCCGTGAGCTCACGTTTTCCTAGTGCCTCAGTCCAGTGATTTACGTGCAACTCGTTTAATGCGTGCGCAGACAATCCCAACCCTAGGAAATAGGCTACGATCGTAAGGCCAACTCTGTCAGGGTACATGTGCGGGGAAACGGCTGCGCCGATTAGTATGTAGGAGAGCACCATTGACGTATACGGCAGATGCATGATTGTGTAGAACTCGCGTACCCTGCCTCCGCCTTGCGCATACCAAGCCCCTCTCGCTTTCAATCAACCCTACGTCCTATTGATTGCACATTGCTCTCAGCATTCTTGAGGTTTGGGAAAGGTCAAGTCTGGAGTGTGGAAATGGCGGGATGAACATGAGGCTCATAATTGAAATATTGAGGCGTAGATGTGGTGGAGTTGGTTTGCTGCAAATGCGGCCGTAGTCTAGCCTGGTCTAGGACATAGCCGTTCTAGGCGTCCATTGGCCTTCCAAGCCAACGACCCGGGTCCGAATCCCGGCGGCCGCACCAAAATTCAGGTATGCAACCACTCAACTTATGGCCTCAACCCTTACTCCAAACAACGCAGAGAATAATGCCAGATTCCCCCAACCATCGTCGCAAGTATGCGGGCCTACTAGACGACAAGGATGTCAAACGATGGCACGACAACATGAACGTGATAGAGGACATGCGTGAGGCGTACAAGCGAAGCCAAGAGTACCTGATGACAACAAAGGCGGAAGCGGGGGAGGAGAAGATCAAAGAGGCTTTCAAAAAACAGCTGCTAGCAGTCGCAGGCTTCAACGAAGAGGAAGTTGCGAAACACGATGTAGCCAACATGAGCAATGAAGAACTCCACAATCTCGTAAGGCAAAGGCTGCTCGGCGTCATGAACAACAATGGGTCAAGGCAGAAAGTGATAGCCGTGAACGAAGTCGAGCAATACCTATCCGACGGGTGGGAATATCTGGCGTCAATTGCCGGGGACCGGGCCATAGTGAGATTGCCTTTCTAATTTGTTCGTACTGTACTGTACAACCCGTGACCTTTAGAAAGTTCATCCATGGGCGCAGATTCGCGTGCCGTCTGTCGGCATAGCTTTAACCGGCTTGCCTTGGCAGCAGACGATAGTATCCCTTGTCAACAAAATCCAACGCGAATACCCATCGACAATTCATGGTGGTCCTCAAAGTCAAACCCGCCTCTAGGCTTCGCGAACGCGGGAAGGTTGTGTTGAATTTCCCTGAACCTGATGAGACAATTGTCGTAACCATCACGAACATTTTTGAAAAGGACCCAGCTGGCAATGAAATCCCGGTGGGTTTGTCACTTGAAGTCAAAGTGAATGCTCAGAACATAGACGAAGCAATCATAAAAGCCAAAGGAATTGCGGATGGAGTAACGAGCTTCGTGGTGGTCCTTGGGAGACTTGCTTCGCGTTCCTCGCATCGAAAACCAGTCACTGTTTATTGAATGCACTTCACTATATAAGACAGTAAAGATTACAATTGCCTAATGGTTCAATGACTTGCGTCTCCTTCTGGCAATTCTGATCACATGCCTCGTGATTTCTAGCGTGTGTGTCGTACGGGCGCAAGAGACACCGACCCCGAAACAGTTCGTCGAAATGGCGAACAATGAAATCAATAATTTCTACGTAGAGTCCCCCGGCTTGTGGTTCAATGTGTCTCAGGCGATTATTTTCCAATCGTTTTCCGATATTGCCAAGGCACGAACAGATGTTACAGTGACAGACATCTTATTGAGTCAGAACGATTCATCGGCCCTTACCGTTGCGGCCGAAGCTGCATTCCTTGCCAGACGCGCCAACTACCGACTCTTCGTATTCATGACATCAAGGCTTCTTGAGAATGCCGGCGAAGCTCTAGACACAATTCCTTCGTATATGGCAAGGCCAGTAGATATCGTCGAAACCTACCAGAATGCGGTAAGCCTATGCAGAGCCGAGAACCTAACCCAAGTCTTCACGGGGTATCCTGGTAGCCCTCAACAGGTATCGGAACTGTTCAATCAAATGTACAATTCAGAGGAGCAATTATGGTGGAACAAAGATAGTGTAGCGAATCTAGCCAGATCCGTCATACAGAACACAGACATGGACTTGCTGGATTCTCTCATCAAGCATCATTCTGTAATTGACGGCGAGAACGCGGCCAACATTAGGAAGATAATCAGCGAAGCCTTCAACGCGTTCAAGGAGCAGCTCATCACCTTAGCATTGGTCGGGACCAACTTAGAAATGGCTTGCACAGCCTGTTCTGCTCGGTATTCCTGAATAAAGCTGAAGAACGAGTTTAGTACCACGACGCTGAGAATCGCAAGCCCCATTGAGACCGAGCCGGAATCTCCGTAGTACCAGCCGGTCGCGAACGAGAGCACCGAGGCTACAAGCAGCAATACATTGAACAGATTCTTGAATTGAGCAAAGAACTTCTGTGCAGCGCTTATCCTCTTTGCTGAGGGAATGACGTTTGGTCCGACTTTTCGGAGCCTTGACTTCACCTGTTCGCTTGAAAGGCCGCCGGGCGTTGTTTCAAGGTCAGCAAGTAACCCCTCGGGGTCTGCGAAGGCTTCTCGATCATATGGCAAGTTGTGCACCTATCTGAGGGGTATCTCATGCTTTGCTGCCCTTTCGTGCAAACCATGATTTTCGCCGCTTTAAGATTCCTGTGAACCTAGTGTACGACGCAACGCAATTTGAACCGTTACCGCTACCACCGGTGCGAGCTACTACTGACTGCTACATCTGCTACTGCTGTGGAATTATGAATATGAAGTTGCGTTGCAGCTGCATGGTTGGTGGAAGGAGGTGGTTCTGCTGATCTGGGGCTCCTCCTCTAGACTGTCAGCTCAAGACAGCGAAGTGCAATCAAAAATCGCTTCGGCACAGAAAGAGGGAGTGAGAGTCATCGCCTGCAAAAGATGCGCCGAAAACCTGCACGTGGTGGAGGAACTTGAGAAACTCGGCGTCGAAGTATTCTACACAGGCGAATTCTTAACGAACTGGTTAAAGTCGGGAGAACGAGTTCTCACCATCTAAAACGAACAACGACATCCGCCTCAATGGAGGGTTAAGACTTGGTGCGAGTGTTGTAATTTGAACCATGTAATTTCGTGTGTGTGCGCGCACCATCAGACTCCCTGTATCGTGGACGCCAATACAGATAGGTGATGACTACTGCAAGTGCGCTGGAAGAACGACGGTAAGAATCACTACTGGAACAATATTCCATGTTATCCCGTAAGCCGTCCATGTTGTTCCGTGTTTCTGTATCAGCAGAATCACCGTCACCACTGAAGTAGATACGGCAACGGCGACCACGATAAGCATTCTAGTAATGAGACTTATCATGTGCCCCTTTCCGTTTGCCATTCAACTCACTCTCTGGCTCCGTCTAATCACGTTTCTTGCTTAGTCGACAGTCAATACAGGCTTGCCCAGCACTTCCATCTTCGGCGTTATGCCAAGGCCGGATCGGATGCTCGCGGCCATACGGCCGTTGGCGCGGCGTGGAGCGCCGTCGGCGGTGCTCACTGTTACGTAGCTGTTGAAGTCGGTTGTCGTGAAGAGAAATTCCGGCGGCGTACTGTGCGCTAGGTGCGCGATGGCCGCGGTCGTGACGTCGCCGCCCCAACTATCTTCAATCGTCATCGCTATGCCTAACGACACGCAAAGGTCGCGCGCCAGCCGCGTTTTCGTGAGGCCGCCGAATTTGCTGATCTTAAGGTTCACAACATCCATCGCGAGGTCAGCCTTGCCGCGAATCAGCATGTCGACGCCGTCTATCACTTCGTCAAGCACGAACGGATGACTCGTATGGCGGCGAACGGACAAGCATTCCTCGTAAGTCAAACACGGTTGCTCAATATAGACATCGACATCCTGCACTGCGCCGACGACTCGCATGGCGTCGTGCATCAACCAGCCTGTGTTCGCGTCAGCCACAAGGCGGTCGCCGGAGTGGAGTTGCGCGGAGGCAGCCCGGATGCGTTCGACGTCCACTTCCGGGTCGCCACCGACCTTGAGTTGGAAGCGCCGATAGCCCTCCTTGCGATAGCCAGCCACGCGGTTCGCCATCGCTTCAGGTGACTCTTGCGAGATGGCGCGGTAGAGGCCGAAGTCTTCACCGTAACGCCCACCGAGCAACACGCAGACCGGCTGGCCAGTAACTTGGCCAAGGATGTCCCAGCAAGCGATGTCAATGCCGGACTTCACGTAGGGATGTCCCTTGAGCGCGGCGTCCATACGGCGGTTGAGACGAGTGAGTTCGAGCGGGTCTTCGCCCAGTAGGTGTGATCCTAATTCGGCGATGCCCGCGCGTACGCCTTTCGCATAGGCAGGCAAGTAAGACGGTCCAAGCGGGCACATCTCGCCGTAGCCAATGACGCCGGTATCCGTCTCAACGCCCACGATCGTGCTGTCGAATACCGTGACAGACCTGTCACCAGACCATTTGTAGCTGCCTTCATGAAGAGGAAGATCCACCTGCCATGCGGAGATTCTCTTTATTTTCATACTTCCTGTCCGTTATGTTATGGCACGGATTCCTACTATTGAGACTATGTGAAGTACAGTAGCTAGCATACCTACACACACAAAAACCACGAAACTAGCGGTTCATATTTGGTTGCCCGCACCATTAGATCCACGCACACAAAAAACGACACTTCAAATTCCGCCGCCCGCACTATCTGGCCAGTACGCACACGGTAGTGGAATGTTGATGAGTCAGAGAATCAGGACTGGAGTCAAACTCGTTCTCTTCGTGGCATTCTGTGAAATGGCCGGCGTAGTTGGTGCGTTCTTCACTACCTCCTCAATCCCAACATGGTACACGGGTCTCCGGAAACCAAACATAGCGCCTCCAAACTGGCTCTTCGCACCAGTATGGACAACACTATACGGCCTGATGGGAATCTCACTGTTCCTTGTCTGGAGTAAGACACTGGGGAAAGGTTCAGGACGATTGGCAATCGCAGTCTTCATCATACAACTAGTACTGAATGTCTTGTGGTCTTACCTGTTTTTCGGGTTGCAATCTCCATTCCTGGGCGTCGTCGAAATCACGATCCTCTGGTTCACCATAACCGCGACAGTCGCCTTCTTCTTCAGAATCTCAAGAACCGCAGGAGTGATTCTTCTTCCCTACCTCGGCTGGGTCAGCTTAGCAGCCCATCTGAACTACATGATCTTCATACTCAACACGTGACGAAGAGTCATCGAAGAAGTTCACACACGGCAAATTGACTTCAGAGATGGTTCAGGGGATTTTGACCCCAATTTACCGTGACATATACGCTGGCTACATGAGTGATATGTGTGGATATCAACAAAAGTGCACCCGAAATGCGGTAGGCGAGTACGATACCTGGACGAACCCAGAGACTATTCTGTGTTGAACGCGGCAATCACGGTTTCGTCGCGACTAAACTAGTTCGCTCTTTCAAAGATCAAAACAAGTAGGTATGTGCACATCGAGAACTATGCTCCCATCGAAAGATCGCAGAGACAAATCACAAGAAGGAAGTTATGGGCTACTAGAATCTTAACCGATCAGCCAGTCAATCACTTCTTGATTCAGTCTTGGATAATTGACTGTTCAGTCAAACCTCTCCTGTTCACTCACTCTGCAAGAGTGCTTGCAAAGCATATCAGACTAGACTGGCCAGAAGAGTTATGTCGAGAACGACTGCCGAAGGCGCAAGACTCTTCAATATCGAATCTTTGCAAGGACTGTTTGAGAAAGAACCGGTTTGCTTGAGATGGTGTCAATTTGAATCGAGAAGATATGCCAGCCAATCTGATCATTCTATCGCTTACTGTAGGCCTAATCCTCGTAGGTTGGGGAGCATTATTGTCGCCACCCTTTGAGTCAATAAGGAATGCTCTGAATATTCAGCCACCTTCAGACGGCAGAGCAGTAATGGTAGGGGGCCAAGATGTTGCTGCAATCTGCAACCCTGATCCTGCTGCTTGTCAAGCGTACCTGTCCAGGCTGGTCTTCCTATATCACAGCGTCTTCGCAATTGTGTTAGCCATGGTGGTTTACGCAGCTACTGCCGTCTTCGACTTCATGACGAAAGCATCGGTCCAAACGATTTCGATACAGGCGGTGGAGCTGAAAGCGCCGGGGGTGGGAATTTGACCCCAATTTACCGGTACATATAAGCTAAGTATATGGATGGAAATCGCCAGAATCGAATAGGACTGTTCCTGATGTGACCTAAACGCATGAAGCCACATTCGTTATCAATCCCCGATCAGATGAACTTCATCCTCTTTTCCGCCCACGTTGACATTCAACAAACGAGCGGTCAAGGGCTTTGTTCTTCGCATGTTCAAACCGCGTGTGGGCTTGTCCGCGGAGCCTTTGAAGGGAAATAAGGGGATGCAAATGAAGCTGCGAACGGTCACTGCTCTATTTGGACTCATCCTCATCGTCATGCAAGCAACAGCGCAACCTCACGTTTACGCTCAGACCGTTGATCCGCAACTGCAAAGTCGTCTCTTGAGACTTGAAGGTTTCCTGGTGAATGAATTCAATGCCACTGTCGGATTAGTCAGGGAATCACCGGACAATTCCATCAGTCGAGACTACTGGCTCCTGTCAGATAATTCAATCGCCATGCATGTTTTAGCGAAAGATCACCCGGAGACCGCAGCAACAATCAATCAGACTATGCAGAAATGCGGAATATTCACCGACGGCCTACACGAAGCACTATTCGGAGCCACGATTCCGCTACCGCCATACACGCCAATAGTTGAGGCGGTTGAGAATGATTCATACGTTGTCAAAGTTGAGATCAGAAGCAATGGGACGGGGAAGCTGCAACCGGACTGGACAGAGTACGCAGATCTCCTAATCTACGCTGCGCTGAGCGCTCACAATGCGAACGACGATCAGCTTGCAATCTACTATTTCAACCGGGCCTTAGAGATGTGGAATGGTGCGGGATTATGGGACCGTCCAACACAGGACGATGGATTCTACACGACGCATAAACTCGCGTTGCTCATGTACGCGGCCGACATCCTGAACCAAACAATTCCCTACAGGACCACGCTTGAAGATCGTATTTGGCTATTCCAAAGAGACGATGGCGGCATACGGTCGCACTACTTGGGTAATTTGACTTCGAACAGGGAAGCGAACAGTGAAACCGCTGGCCTAGTCCTCTTAGCCTATCAATACAAGATCCAGAAGGACATTCTCCAAGCAAACAGGGAGGCACAGATAATCGCGGAACAGCAAGCAGCATCCAGAACGCAACTCATAGAGAGCATAATCATAGCGGCAGTCGCCGCGCTCGTTATAGGCCTCACCACACTCACAAGAATGAGACATCGACATAACAGACGCGGCTTTACTCGAACAGAATGATTTTCATCTAGCCCACTCACCTCACTCCTCTGAGATCATTTTGCGTAGAAGACGACGAAGATAATTATGCCCTGAGCGAACTCGGGTGAAGCTCGGAGATGGGGGTGGGATTTTGTTTTCATTTATATGGTAATTCAGGGCTGTTTTTCGGGTAGTCTGCAGCGTTGAGTTTCCTAGCTGTCAGGGATGGTTTCTCATGGGTTTCCGAGGAAGCTACGGAGGACCGCGTGGACTGCGCGCGGAAGTTGCGCGCGATTAGACAAGATGCTAGCAGGGCGCGTCCAAAAGGTCCGAAAGCTAGGCAATCTAGGAGCACACTTGGCTCAAATTAGAGCAGGCTCCTATCGCACGATGAGAGAGAGACTCGTAACTCCGCCACGAGGGATTCAGATTGGAGTGAATCGCGGTGACGCGTCCAATTGAACACCTGCAAAGACCTCCTCCTCTAGTGACAGATTCTCTGGATCACTACCTTGTACGGCGAGTGTCATCGCGGGGAATGCGGTTCACAACGCGCCGGAACACTCTGAGAGCTTCACTTGACACAACGTTTTGCGTGGTGTCCGTTTAGGCAGGCGAGGAAGGCTGGTAGACTATGGGTCACTGCATACCGAGATGCTGAGAAGACATTGCCAAGAAGAGAGTGAACGAACCTCATGGATGCGCTTGAACGGTCGTAGATCGGGATATCAGGAGCGCGCCAATGATGCCGAATGCAATGAGGATCCCTGATGTCAAGGCGAAAAGACTCTTCACCCAAAAGACTGTCTTCGGGCTAGCAACGGAAACGAATAGGAGATCTCCCAAGGGCGTCACTATTACGATGGCGTAAATGACCGCTAAGATTACGGCAACTCCAATGAACGGATAAATCAGTCCTTTAGCGCTTCGAGACATCAAATATGTGAAGTCTCCGCTACGAATGATCGCGAGCCCACTTCTGTTCAAGGCGGCAACCACCAGCGGAACGAGGGTCAAGACGAAGGGTAGCATTGTGACAGTCCAGAAAAGCGTGAGCCCCACTATAGTTCCCAACTTAACGTCCAGCGTCATCGTAAGCCAGCGTGGCACAACGTACGTGAGATACACTGTGACGCCCCCTGCTGCTATGAGATTACCAAGAACAAGCGAAACAAAGGTTCCGAGGATAAAGCCATTCCAGGATCTGTACTTGGTGACAAACCAGCCAAGCAAATAGAATCCCACAAAATTTGCAGGCGATCCGGAGATCAGACTACCCAGCGGGCCAAGACCAGTGCCCGCCGCCTGCAGAATGAAACTTCCTATGAAGGTTCCTATGGCCGCTCCAAGACCGGCCTCAATTGGCCCACCAATGAACGCGTAAATTGCGGGCACCACCACGCCCGGCCTGAACTGGCCGACTCCCCACGGCGTCGGCACAAACGCAGTGGCCGCTATGGCGACAGCGTAAAGAGCAGCACATGTCGAAATGTTCGCAACCTGCCGAGTCTTACTGACACTCATTTGAAGATCGGCTGAGGCTAGTGAACATTTTTGCTTAAGAGTTCTCTATGGATAATCCCGGAACTCTAAAGTCTATAAAGATATGAACACATCATGGAGACTAGAAAGGTACAGAAAACCTCCGATGGGACCTACTTCGTAACTCTACCAAAGGCTACCCAGCGCGGCGTGGATAGGGGTTCGCTTCTTGCATTTGAGAACGGCAAGGATGGCAAATTGACTATAGGGCTCTACGCAACACACACACTGAGAGGGCAGCTATCGTATCTGCCACACCCGATTCTGGATGAAATGTTGAAAACTCTGAGGAGGTTTCCGCAAGTAATGATAGGCGATACATTCCAGAACGTGGCTATGATGATGAAGATGTTTCTTGAAGACCTACTTCTCTCTCTCCTTTCTGAACTGAACTATGATTATCCCGAAGTAGTTGATTTATCGCACGGCAAGGAATCTGCGTAGATGTTTCTAGCGCCAGTGCGGGTAGGTCACGTAGAAGCCCCGACCCCTACTCGGGGAAGACCATTCAACCTTCAGGCCCTTTTTCTTTGGTATGAACACAACGTCCCCGGGTTGAACCTCGGTTTTGACCTCGCCCTCTTTCAACAGGAACGAGCCGTCGGTACAGTAGATCACCGCGCAGTCGTTGTCATAGTCGAACTCGCACGGTTCGGATTTCACGACTTCAATTATCCCCGCAGTAACCGGTGCGTCTTGCTTTCTGTCGATCACATCGACGAGTTTCAGATCGCTCTTTCCAGCTTCAAACTTCTCGGGAACTATACCTGACTTCTTAACAAGAACAACAGACAACACAATCCCCGCACATAACATTCGCTTAGATGTATTTAGCACTTGGCCAGTGGTCGTTTAGCTAATCCAAAAGAACTCTTCGGGCCGCGTCCTCGTATCTTTCTCTGGCAAGTGGCTGAGTTGAATATGAAGGGGAGTTACAGTTTTGATTCCGCCACGATTGAGAACACGGTTGACAAGGGCAAGGTTGGGAATTATGCGCTCGGATACACTGAAGGCGATACGTTCTATCCAAAATACGTTGGAAGATCGGATAATGACCTACAAGGAGAGTTGAAAGCGAAACTCCCCACTAGGTCACCGACCCGTCAAAGATTCAAATTCAGCTACGCCGGCTCCTCAAGAGAAGCTTTCGAGAAAGAGTGTATTCCCCATCTTCTCTATTCGGGTCTCACTTTGAAAGCATGTTCTCAATTGCGTGCGCGAAGACGCTAGTGGCATCTTTAACCTGCCGAATACTGACGTACTCGTTGCTGCTGTGGCCGAGCTCCATTCTTCCTGGGCCGAAGAGTAGGGTTGGTATTCCGGCGCGATAGAAGTGTGTGGCATCGCAGAAGCTCTGCACATAACTACGCTTAGAATGCCCCAGAACCTTCCGCATGGCTTTCTCGAAGCCTCTCACGTACCCAATGCTGGGTTGTATGAATCCAATGTCCCAGCTTGACCTTGTCACTGAGCCATTGTGCCCATGCGTATTCGCGTTGGTGATGTGGTGTTTGACGCGATTCAACGCTGCCCTCGCGACCCTCTCCGAGTCGTCAACAGTGCGTCCCGGTACTAATCCGAGGAGACAGTTAACCGTGAACTCCTCCAAAGTCATCCAGGCTAATGACGGTCGCGCAATTGGGCGTACTGGGGTTGCGTTGAAAGTCGACTCCATCCTTACCCCGTCCCGCTTCTGTTTTCTGATGAGAGCCGGGTCGTTGGTTATTTGATTGAGGATGTTTGATGCTTGTAGGAAGGCGCTACTCCAAGCCTGGGGAAGTGTGGTCTGTCCGTGCCTTGATTCGCCTTTGCAGCTTATGTCGAAGTCCAAGTAGCCAGCCTGAGCCAACCCCAACGTGTTCTCAGTGGGCTCAGCAACTATCGCCAAATCCCCAGACTCTTCGTGTAGGAAGCCCTTGGTTCCGAATCCAAGCGTTTCCTCGTCAACCACGAGGGAGAGCACGAGTTCTCCTCTGAGAGGTTCAGTTGAGGTTTGAATGCCTTCGGCGGCCGCTACAATCGCTGCAACTCCGCCCTTCATGTCGGAGCTTCCTCTACCATACAGCTTACCACCCTGAACGCGCGGTTGGAAAGGCTTCTTCATGTTGACACCGGAAACAGTGTCCAAATGCCCGTTCAGGATTAATTTGGGGCCGCGGTTTTTCTCTCCGATTCTCGCGATTACGTTCGGACGAGTAAAGGCCTTGTGTCCGCGTGGTCCTGCGACCGTGTATGTGCTGGTGATTGGTTGAAGTTTGACTTGGAATCCGGCGTCCTTCAACTCGTCCCGAAGGAATCGAGCGATCTCCTTCTCGTCGGCGTCTGATACATGGGGATTGCCGCTGGGTATTGCGATAAGTTGCTTCAGTAGCTTCACGGAATGCTCTCTCTGGCGCTTGAGTAGACTCGAATTCAAAGCCTAGTCCCTCACTTCAGCAGAAAGTTGTCTATTTGATTCCAAAGAAGTTGCCGACTAGTCTCAGGTACACTTTCAATGCGGTTAGGGTGTCTCGTATGCTAACTGATTCATTGTACCCATGTGCGCCTTCATAGGTTCCAGGACCATAGAAACACGTGTCCACGCCGTGGCTTCGAAACACGTTGGCGTCACTCGTCCCCTGAGTCAAATACAACGGCACCGGCTTACCAAGCACCTGACTCGCCGAACGGCTTAGGGATTTAACGAGATGACTCTTGGGTGACGTGTAGCTGGGGCCCGCAGCATCTGATTCACCAAGATACTCCAGATTTACATTGCTGTATTGTGGTTCCTTTAGAATCCGTTTGGTCTTCCCATCCAACTCCCGCCTCGTAGCTCCGAGGGGTATGCAGAAGGCTACCTCAGCCTCACAATCTTCGGGAACGACGTTGATCATCGTACCTCCAGTAACACGGCCAACATTCATTGAATAATGCGTCAACAGGTCTCTGGCGGTCTCATAATCGCCAATCCCGGAGCTGCTGAGTGCATCTCGTAAGAACACGGATGACGGCTTGATTAGATGCTTTACCTCTTGTGGAGGCGTCACTTTCTCCTTGATGCATTCACGGATTTCATCTAGGCACTTGAAGAGTCTGACGCACGGATTCTCATCGTAAACAGGTGCGCTACCATGCCGTGGTTTCCCTACGGATCGTAGCTTGACCCAGTAGTCGCCTCGCTCGCCAATACAGATCCTAGAGATTCCACCAGGTTCACCCATAACACAAGACTTACCGGTCAACTTGCATGTGCTAAGAAGCCAGTCCGAGGTCCCATACCCAACTGGGGTTCTATGCCAATTCTCCTCATCCAAAACCGAAACGAACTCCAATCGGCCAGGAAGCTCAACCTCACTTTCGAAGAGTAACCTGAACGCAAAGAGCTCAGCAGCTAAAGCGGCTTTCATATCAGAGGCGCCACGACCGAAAACTCTGCCATTCAAAATCCGTCCAGAGTACGGCGGATACCGCCAACCCTTCCGGTCACCTGCATGTACAACATCGGTGTGACCATAGAAAATCAAGCCCGGTTCGTCGCCTCCAAAGCTAGAGGTTAACGCCACCGCTTTATCGCCTGGGTGATGAAGCTTAACCTTCAATCCAACTTTCTCCAACTCTTCCTTGATGAAGAGTTGAACATCGTAGTCTTCGACCGGGGGATTCTCACTCTTGAACTGGAGGAGTTTAGAGATCATTGCGCCTAGTTCCTTCCCAGCATTTGTTTTATCACAACGGATTTGACACATCTTGGATTGGACCCCGCGTTTGGAGAACGCTTTTCGGGTTTTTGATTCTATGGTTTCATGAATCATTTTCGGTCACCTTGAGTTTGGTTAGATACTCGTACGGCGTCAGGTAGCCTAATGCGGAGTGAATTCTGTGCTGGTTATAGTCCTCACGTAGGCAGTGTCATCATACGTACCGATTGCAGGATGCACCTTCGCGAGAGCATTGTCAACGGGTCTTATTGTTGAATCTCTTAATTTGATTTCATCTTGGCGGGATTGACCTGTCCCACTCTCCGTCAGTGATATCATCTGAGAGGAAGCGACCGTAAAATCATAGGAGACTCCTCGCGTCTTATTTTGACTTGTCATCGGCCTCACTCACACTTGCGTATAACAATGCGATGCGAAAAATCGTCCAACTGTCTCACGCGTGATTATATATTTGGCCGAGTAGAGACCCATTCCTCGTCATCTCGAGCCTTCTCTCCGGAGCAGTGTCAACCAAACTCGGCTTTCAGCTAGAAATTCAACAATAGACAACATGTCATTATCCGACAATATGACGTCTCGAAGAGCAGAATCGGTAGGCAGATTCTCAATAACGAACTTCTTGAGGGGTACAATCTCAACCGTCTTGGATTGTGGTACGATACCATACATGCTAGTTCATGACAGGCGAAGCCGCAGCCAAGATTAAAGAGAAAAGGCAGAAAATGGACGTATGAGACCGTCATACTAAGGGTTAGGACGTGAACGACTTAGGACAAAACAATATTGATGACGAGGAGACCTCGGAACCTATTGATGACTGGGAAACTTCAGAACCTGCTGAAACTGAATCTAAACCTGAAACAGAAACAGAAAGTGCTTACGAGAAACAACTCCAATCTATGTTTCGACGTTTTCTCCGTGTTCTGCAGCTAATAGCGGAGTCAGACGATAAACTGAACAAGAACGCGATCGTGGAAAAGCTTGCTGACGAAAAACTGGGAACTGAACCGACGGCAAGGGACACCATCATACCCCTAGAAAAATGGGGCATGATTCAATTAGTGAAAACAAACAAGCGACTCCGTGGTGGCAAGACATTCGATTACTATACGCTTACGAAGGCAGGTCTGGAAAACCTTATCACAGCTGCTTCTGACGCACACTTAGGCAAGACCTTTTTCAATCCCGAGACCTTTCAGCATCTTGCACACAAATATCAAGATGAGTTGCCTATTTTCAGACTTTGGGGCAACTTCAGAGCGGCAGGGATAGAAGACTTGGCATGGAGGCGGCTGCCTTTGTTCTTATCTATCTTTCATGGCAAGCAATTGGAATACCTTGTCTACCGTAAAAGTGGTTCTTATGGCAAGCAAGTAAAACCCAAGCAAGTAAAACGCAAGCAATCAAAACGCCGTGTCTACCGTCCCACTGCTTCGCTGGACTATGGACGTCACGGAACCACAAATTTCAACAAAGACCCCAGCGAATACGAATGCAACCCCGAAGACGATGAGGAAGCATTTCTGGATCCCAATTCAGTGTGGCCAAGCGACAAATGGCGGTCAGCCATACAATCCAACGGCATTCTACGATCGATTTTCGTACGAAGTCTTCTCAAACAGGCCAAAAAGACCCTGCATCACGTAAACAGCGAATTGAATCAAGTCCCGAAGACAATTACTGGAGAAGATTCGAAGCTATGTCACGATTTGGTTACAGAAATGAACGCGCTGCGTTCTAAGATAGGAAAGAGGAGAATCAGCACGTAAATTCTAAATGGATACTTTTGCTAGGTTAATCTTGTCAAAGAAAAGGGTCTTTTCTTTCATTAATCTAGTATCGAAATATCTTCTCAGGACATAGGGGCTCCAATTGTATCCTGCAGGCTCAGCACCAAACAGGGTGGGGTTTTGAACCTCAATGGGTCTACATCCCGGCGGCCGCACCATCCTTCATTGATCACGACGCTCTCGTAATAGCGGCGAGTCAGACTTTGCGTTAGACAGAGAGAAAGAAAACGAGGATGGCGGGCATGTAGTCCGCCATACGCCAAATAACGCTTAGATTATAGACCTGTGAATCTCTCGAAGCATGGTCCGCAATAGAATCTGTTGCCGTCATAGTTCAAAGGCGATTGGCATTCAGGGCATTGGTACCATGCGTTGTGCGAATATGGGCATGCAAAACTTGGACCTCCTACGTGCTTTAGGGGGGCCATGTGAATGCTACAGCGGAAGTCTGGTCTAAAGGTTCTGAGTTTCGCATCGATCCTTGCGTATTCATTTGCGTTTGCGCTGAGGGTCAAGTCTTCGATGATCTGCTCCCATTCCATGGATGGAAGATTAGCGTCAACTGGCATCGCGTCAGCCGGGAGACACATTCTGCGACAGACCTCTGGCCACGATGTTGCAACGTGGTTCAACGTGTAGAACTGTTCTGTAACAAGTTGTTCGAGATGATTGCTGAAGTCCGAGGTCCAGCCATACCTGGAAAAGGGTTGCTGTACTCGGCTCTGTAGGTTGGGATGATTCTGGAAATACTTGTACATTACTTTGATGTAGTCAGCCTTGTTGTATGGCATAGTTTTGGCTATCTCGGCGTTCTTGATTCTTTGTGTTTGTGTCTGTAGCTCAACCTTGGTCGTGATTTCATCGATCGTCGGCACGCGCTTCTCTGAGCTATATGTCCTCTGAATGTACCTAACAATTCTTCTGTGCATTTCCGAGAACTTTTCACCTCCCTCTTGGCGTTGTAGTCTCGTTGTAATGCACGTTCCCGACGTTGCCTGACGTTACAGCGCATCCGCCAGACATGTATTCGTGCTCAAATCGCACTGTGTGAATGGCCGCGCAACGTCGGTATCGCCGCCGTAACGTGTACTCGCCGACACGTCGCATTGTTCCATAGAACAGTTGAACATGCATTTCATGAGCCACACACAAGCCTATCGGAAACCAGAATAACAATTCAGAAGGATCAACGTGTATGTCGCCTGGTGGATCGGAGCACGCGTATTACACGATAACTCCGCGAGTCAAGGAGCGGGCTGAACGAATTCTACGGGCCACCAACTCCACTCAGCGCACGGTGAGGTTGTCGAGATGGCTGGAAAGTCAAAAGCTTTCGACGCAAGTAATCTACAGCCTGCTAATGCTCGGGTTGACTTCCAGGCGTCTGTCATTGGATAAATATGCGGCTTTCTACGTTTGTGAAATTGCACGCTCAGAGCGAGAGACGATAGTGAAAACTGTACTTGAGCGCCATAGGCATCTCAAGTATCTTTTGAAAAACAAGGGCTTGATAAAATCAAGTTACAACAAGAAAGTTCACGAGTCGGAGGACTGTCCGCCACTGGTAGTCAGAGAATACAGACCGCGTGAACGTGTCACTAAGCCCGCGGACCTTGCAGGAGCATACGAGGATAAGTTATGCGAGATTCCCGGCGCCTGGAAAAACAAGTATATCGAAGGAAGAGCGTTCGAGAGAGACACGTATCAATTCACTCCGCACTTGACGATGCCAACAATCTGCGTGGCCAACATTCTCTCAACCTTGGCAAAGGACCGAAATGTGCTCCTTGAATGGGGTAAACCCATTCGAGAACGAACAGAGGAACAGTTGCAAAAGATTGCCCGCTGCTATGGTCTTGACAGAAACTACCAGCTAACGATCAACGATGCAGTTCTCCGATCTTCAATCTTCGCCGGTCTCGCACTATTCGATTTTGAAGACTCCGAAGTACACAGCCTTGCGATTCAGGAGCCTCAAGTTAGACGGCTAACGAAAGATTCCAGTGCATTGTAGAAGTAGAGCCACTATGGCGAGTCGATTGCTAGGAAAAAAGACTCGGCCTTTTGGAGAAGACGTCTATGGCCATAGTGGTCTGGACCCAGCTTCCATTACGCAATCCGAGGACAAGGACTAAATGCCCTACTGAAGGCTCCGGCAATTTGGACCTAAAGTCTACGTTTCGGCGGCCGCACCAACCCACTTTTAGCGACAAACGCGCATGCCAGTAATTGTGCGTTATGTGGACCTGAAAGCAGGCTGGTCTGTCTGCAGTCTTGAGATCCAGAAACGTGTGGGTCAGATCTTGACGTCAATTGAGCCAGTTCATTATGCAGCGCAACCGAAACCGAGATTAACACTGGAAAACACCATCACCCAGATGATTTCCATGAAAGTCGGGATATTGGGCAGCGGCCAAGTCGGCCAAGCGCTGGGGAACGGTTTCGCGTCTAAGGGTCATGATGTTAAGCTTGGTTCTCGTACCCCTGATAAGCAGGAGCTCCGGGATTGGCTGAAGGCGACGAAGGGCAAAGTTGGAGTCGCAACGTTCGCTGAGGCCTCAAGCCATGGTGAGGTTCTCGTTTTCTGTCCGCTGGGTGAAGCTGCGGAGAACGTCATCAAACTCGCAGGCGAAAAGAACTTTGATGGAAAGTTGGTTCTCGATGCCACGAATCCCCTCGACTTCTCGAAGGGTATGCCTCCAGGCCTGTTCGTTGGCACCACGGACTCCTTAGGCGAGCGGGTTCAACGTTGGCTACCTAAGGCTAAGGTGGTCAAGTGCTTCAACATCGTCAACAACCAAACAATGATCAACCCGAGAATGAAAGAAGGCATGCCCACCATGATAATCTGCGGGAACGACGAGAACGCAAAACGACAGACAGCGGCAATATTGAATGAGTTCGGCTGGGACGAGCCAATAGACATCGGCGGAATTGATGGCGCACGGTGGCTTGAGGCATACACTGCACTCTGGGTTCGCTTGTCTGTTAAGCTCGGAAGCTGGACCATCGCAGCAAGAATCCTTAGACAGTAGAAAGGGCTGAAACACGCTCTCCCCTCCGACGCCTACGTTGAGCTAGCAGGTCTGCAAATGGAAAATCGAGAAGTTATCGGCTACACACCGTGAAAACTTGTGTGCGAGTGGTGCCCATCATCTCGGCGACATCATTTCGCGCCGAAGGCTTTTGCCTGTTGGGCAAATCCCAGACCCAGACTCAGATATCCCCAAAGATAGAGCAGCTCCATTGGATGACCTGAGTAGTACCACCCCATGAGCGTGCCGTAGCTGAAAGCTATGTCCCCGACTGCATTCAATAACAAGCCTACGGCGATCCACAACCAAGCCTTGCCAATGCTCCCATCCGCGAAGGCCATAGCCATCATGATCGCAAGGACTATGAGAAGGACATCCAAGACCGGATAACCCACATCCATCGTTTTCGTTAGAATGTCCGCAGACTCTGTCAGCGGAGCGTAGAGCGCAACCCAACTAGCGCCGACGGTTACCAAGCCCGACAGAAAAACTACCGCGAGCCTACGGGGCGTGAACGGTTTCCTAAAGAACCATAGGAACTGCATCATTCCTACGGCGGCTGGAAGGTAGCCGGCGAGATAGAAAACGTCAGCCAGCGAAGGATACGGAACTTCAACATGAAGAAAGATCTCGTAAATTCCCCAACCAGTCTCTCCAAGGAACCAGAGAAAGACTGCCAGAAAAAGACCTAGGTGAACAAACCCAAACTTTCCCCTGAACCCCAATTCACGCACTGCCAACAGACCAAGAAGCGCGCACGAACCTGAAACCACCATGAACAACACGTCCGTGGAGACGAGAACTGGTTCCCTTCCCCACGACTGCGCGGCGAAGTAGAGTACCGTGAAGGCGACCGCAAGTACTCCAGCCAAGTATTGTCCTCGAAGCCTCTCAGGCATTATCAAATCATGCTCCAAGACTTGTCATTCGGGGACACCAATTCACATCGGCCTCCGCACAATTTCACATTTGAGTAGATTTCCCGCTTCATCGTGGACTACGTTCCTAACCTCGAATTTCTGTCCCAACAGGTATGAAAGTGCCCCCGCCCAATAGGATAGAAGAAAAGACTTGCCTGCGCCTCGTGAGCCCTTTACACATGGGTTCAAGATTTGCAGCAGTATAGGTCGAGTATGATCGTCGGGTAGGATTACAGAAGTCGAGCCAGCTCCCGAAAGCCTATCGGCTTCCACCAAGAGGTCAATGACTTCTTTTTCGCTCACCTTCGCTCTCTCCTTGCGAATTCGCTCGGCGTCCTCTCTGCCGAGACGAGACTCATGATTGTCAATAATCACTTCTGCGACAGAGGTGCCGACCAATGATTCTATATGGTCACAGAACGCTTGAACATCAATGAGGACATGGCGCTTACCGGTAACTGTGAATTCGCCGCTCGCCTCATCCCACACCGGTCTCATGCTCAATGGAGAAGCACACTTTCATTCTTGGAGAATATCGCATTTCTGCTTTGTGTTACTCAGTTTGTCGTGAACCAAACCATAGAAGTAGCCACATGGGATCGCCTTAGACCACGAGGCAACCTCTTTCTGGTGAAGAAGGAATCGCCACTCCCGCATTTTCGAGGATTCAGGCAAAAAGAGTGGGGTGTCATACACCTATGTTTTGGGTGTCATACACCCTGACAAGGAAGGGGGCGATGTCCCCTCCCCCTCGGGTGATTTCACCCTTGACCTACCGGATAAACCCAACTCGTACCGCTTTGTCTAATGTATCGGCCCCCCTCCCGCTAAGCCAACTTGGTTGCACTATGGACTCTTTGACGGAGTTCTCTGTTGGCTCTAATCGTTCTCGTTCAGCAAGCCGTAAGATCTTAGGAGAACGGTGATTCGTTTGTTCGACAGGGCGAAGAACAGTATGGTTCCGAGAATTCCGATCGCAACCACGCTTCCGAGAAATACGCCGAGCAGCCCAACCTCCAACGGCAACGCCAGCAAATAGCTGAGGTAGGTTCCTACAATCAGGGTTATGATCACAATCTCAAGCCCTATACCAAGGAAGACTCGCGACTTTCGGTTGCCCCTGGCGAGTTTCCACGCAACGTATGCGGCTATGAGGTTCGCTAGTGAGCCTCCCACTATGTCGACGGGCCCTAGGCCCCCGAAGAAGTTGGCCACGAACGCTCCGATCGATAATCCAAGAACAGCGGGCCAGCCGAAGATCATGGCGAGGGGCAACAGTGCATCTGCAATCCTAACCTGGAAAACTTGGAAACTAATCGGG